>ERZ825159.170-NODE-170-length-92035-cov-10.277930_pt1 | contig 92035 bp, 87 predicted proteins | sample MGYA00519932_ERZ825159 | MGnify/ENA primary metagenome ERZ825159 (study PRJEB31778, sample SAMEA3449191) | human gut metagenome | biome: human gut; feature: human-associated habitat; material: faeces | place: United Kingdom | collected 2010/2012 ... | reverse complement strand
GGACAGAATTCTTAGTTACCAGAAACCAAAGTAAACATCCGGACCGTGGGTGCGCGAAAGCCTCCCATGATGGCCGGATTTCAGGCAGAGGAGAACCTGACCGGGCGAGTCAAAAAAAATGCGCGAAAAATTCTGGACGTTATCATCTTCGGCATAATCAGGAATTTTCTCCGTCTGGCCTGAAATAAAAAGGGCCTCACGGATGCGTGTCCGTAAGGCCCGGGTGAAGGCTTCACTGTTTCTGTTAATAATGGCTGAGCGTTCTGATGCCCTGATGAAGCATGCGGACCATTTCTTTGGGGATGGAGGTTTCCCAGTGTCCCGATGCCCTGGCCCAGATGTAGAGAAGCAGCAGAAGGCAGATCGTCCCTGCGGCCATGCCCCACCAGGGAACGCGGCGGCCGGAACCGGCACGGTAGCCGAGTTCCATGCCCAGGCAGTCCTTTTTGGGGCAGGCGGACACGCATTCCATGCAGCCCATGCACTCGGGCAGGCGGACGCGTTTTTTGAGATGCACGGAAATGCCCTGGGGGCAGTGCTTCGTGCACTGCTGACAGCTGCAGCACTTCGCTTCGTCGCGGCGTATGGAGACAGGGGAGAGGAAGGACAGGATGCCCAGCAGGGCGCCATAAGGACAGAGGCAGCGGCACCAGAAGCCGGGGAAGAGGATACTTCCTCCGATAAGAATGGCCAGGACGGCCAGAAGAACGCCCGAAGGCTCCAGGAAGAAGAGCAGCATCCGCGTATCGCAGACCAGATTATAGCGCGAAGTCAGAAAGGCTCCTATGCTGTCCACGTCCATGGTCAGCAGGGACAGGAAGAAGGCCAGGAGAGCGTATTTGGGGAGCGTCCACAGAATATAGAAGCGCGGCGAGGGCGTGCGGGCTATGCCGGCCCGGCGTCCGATGCGGTAGAGCAGGGTGCAGATGGCTCCCACAGGGCATACGTAGCCGCAGAATCCTTTGCGGAGAAAAAGCGCCGAGAGAAGGGCAAAAATCAGAATTGTCAGCCCGGCCGGATGAATGGGATCCCAGAGTCCTGTCAGCAGGAAGCGCTTGAGGGCGAGGAGGGAACTGATGGGCAGAAAGCCTTCCACTGCGGCCGGACGGGAAGTGAAGACTTCCGTGAGACCCATGGCCCAGGAGGCGAAGAGAACGAACTGCACGCCCACGAGTATCGTGAACAGAAAGAAACAGGCCTGCACCGCCACGTGCAGGGCTGACGGGGTGAAGGAGAATTTCTGACGCATGAAACAGATTCCGTTGCTAAAGAAGAAGGATGAGGATCAGAACGCAGGGCGCAGGAAAAGACAGGCCTTTTTATAGGCCGCCGGAGCCCGCCGGGGGCATGACATATGTCACGGGTCAGTGCAGGGGAGAGGGATGGGAGCCCGGCCTGCGGAGAATATTCTGCATTTCCTGGTAGACGCCTGCTTCCTTGAACTCCTCTGCTATGCTGGGGAACGAGTCCAGGAATTCGATGGCCGTGATGCCGTGAGGCAGGGTGAGGTCGGCGCCGTGCTCGACCAGAATTTCCGCAGCTTCCGGCCTGTTTTCGATGAGGGCGTTCTGCAGGAGCGTACTGCCTCCGGCGAAGCGGGCGTTGACGTCGGCGCCGCCTTCGAGGAGCGGTCTCATGATTTCCGGATCCATTCCGGAATAGAGGAGGGGGGTCATGCCGTAGCGGTCGCGGGCGTTGACATCGGCGCCGCGTTCAATGAGGAGCCGGATAACTTCTGGCTTTTTGGCCATGGCGGCGTGATGAAGCGGCGTCATCTGGGCATGGTCTTTCACATTGATGCTGCAGCCCGAAGCCAGACACTGGCGTATGCCGCCGACATCGCCTTCCTCTGCGGCCCGGAAAAGGTCGTTCTCGTCGGTTTCAGCGGCTGACGCCTGGGAAAGCAGGAGCAGAAAAGCCAGGATCGGGAAAAAGAGTCGCGCCATGAAAACCTCCGTTTTGTGCCGGGCACAGAGGCGGATCTAAGGACGGGACGCCGTGAAAGTCAACGCCCTGCGAGAAGAGTTCCTTATTTCAGGAGAGAACCGGCTTCCCGTCTCTGTCCTCGAAAAAACGGGATCTGCCCGAGGCGTGTCCCCCGTCGTTGGAACAGAGCCAGGCCATGCTGCCGGCATGCGGTCCCTTCCGTATGGCCACCTGGCGCAGCGGCGCCCCGCATTCGGGACACACCGGCGCCTCTTCCGGCCTGACGGGGGTTCCGTCCCTGTCCTCACAGGTGAACCGGCAGCCGGGATAGCCTGTGCATCCCCAGAAGAAGCCGCGCGTTCCCTGCCGGCGCGCCAGAGGCCTGCCGCAGAGCGGGCAGACGTTCTGCCCGCTTTCCTGTGTTCCGGACGCGGCTTTGCGGCGTGGGCGTTCCGGTCCCGCCTCCGCGCGGTCCGGCTGAAACGAACCGGTGTCCCCGGGGCTCTCTTTCTCTTCAGTGGGAGAGACGGAAGGCGTTTCTTCCCACGGAGCGGCCTGGGGCTGCGCTGCCGCCGGTTTCCGGACTGTTCTGCGGCGGGTCCTTTTCGGAGCCGGGGTGTCTTCCGGCAAATCGGGGCTTCCGTTCCTGTCACTGCAGGTGAACCGGCAGCGCGGGAAGCCGGAGCAGCCCCAGAAAGGCCCCTTCGGGCCTTTGCGGAGCACCAGTTCCCTGCCGCATCTCGGGCAGGCGTTCTGCCCGTTTTTCTGTGCTCCGGACGCGGCTTTGCGGCGCGGGCGTTTCGCGCCCGCTTCCGCGCCTTCTGTGTCCTGAAGGTCCCCTTCTTTCCCTAAAGGAACAGAGGAATCCGGAAGTGTCTCATCCCACGGAACGCTCCGGACCTGCGGTTCCTCCGCCTTTTCCCTGACTGTCCTGCGGGATGTTTTTTTCTGCGTCTGCGATCCTTCCGGCAGCGCGGGACCGCCGTCCTTATCCCCGCAGGTGAAGCGGCAGTGAGGGAAGCCTGAACAGCCCCAGAAGGGACCCTTCGGCCCCTGGCGGCGCACGAGGCTGTGCTTTCCGCAGCGCGGGCAGAGCGGTCCTTCAGGCTCCTGCGCAGGAGCGTCCTTTTCAGCGTTGTTCTTCGGCGGGAAGGCGCGGCCGGGGCGCCCCCTGCTGTCAGCTGCCGCGTAGGTGCAGTCCGGGCGGCCTGTGCAGAGCCAGAACCAGCGCCCGGTTTTGCCGCGGACGCGTTTCAGCGGTTTGCCGCACCGGGGGCAGAGCGTTCCGGGATCGGCGGCGAAGCCATCGGCAGGTGTGCCGAAGATCTCGCTGATGAGCTCCGGAAGTTTTGCCGCGTAGGAGGCCACGTAGTTTTTGTAGGGGATGCGGCCTTCCTGGATTTCCGTGAGCGAGCGCTCCATGTCCGCTGTCATGAGCGGATCCCTGATGCTCTGCGGGCAGATATGGATGAGCGAGCGCCCTGTGGGCGTGGAGAGCAGGGAGCGTCCTTTTTTGGCGAGGTATCCGCGCTTCAGGAGCGTTGAGATGATGGTGGCGCGGGTGGCCACTGTGCCGAGGCCTTCCGTTTTTCTGAGAATGTCCCTGTCCTCGCCGGAAGCTCCCCTGAGGTAGCGCTGGATGTTCTCCATGGCCTCCACGAGGGTACCTTCCGTGAAACGGGCCGGAGGCGTGGTCTGTCCCTCGTCCACCTTGGCCTGTCCGGCTCTGACGGCCTCTCCCTTTTCCACATGGGGCAGGGGAGCGGGCTCGGGTTCCTTTGTTTCTTTTTCCTTCGTGCCGCCAGAGAGGCCGGCTTTCCGGAAGGCGTACCAGCCCGGGCTCACTTCCGTGCGGCCGTCGGCGCGCCAGTCATAGCCCGCGCAGGAAACGTCAATGCGCGTCTTTTTATAGATATGGGGAGGCAGGAACTGCCACACGTAGCGGCGGCAGATGAGACGGTAGATTTTTTCCTGGGTTTCGGAAAGGCCCCTGGCAGGCACGGCAGTGGGAATGATGGCGTGATGGGCCGTGACCCTGGCCGTGTTCCAGCAGGCTCCGCGGCGTTCGGGATCCGCGGCAGCGAGCATAGCCTCCATACCCGGGAGATGACCTATGGCGGCCAGAACATCCCGGGCCTCGCCGAACTGCTCAAAGGGCAGATAGCGGCAGTCAGTCCTCGGGTAGGAAGTGAAGCGGGCCTCGTAGAGCTCCTGGCAGCAGTCGAGGACGGCGGAGGCGCCCATGCCGTAGAGGGCCGAGGCTTCCTTCTGGATATCAGTGAGGGAATAGGGGAGCGGTGCGGGGTCTGCCCTGCGCTGGGTTTCCACTCCGGTCACCGTGCCGTCTCCGAAGGACACGGCGTCACGCACGGCAAGGGCGGTCTTTTTGTCAACGAGGCGCTTTTCCTCATCGAGACCTTCCATGTCCGGCTTGGGGTTCAGAAGGGTGACAAAGGTGCCGGCTGCCGCCGTGAACGGGCAGGAAACTTTGTAGAACGTTTTCGGCACGAAATTCTCGATGGTCTCGTCGCGTTCGACAACGAGGGCCAGGGTGGGCGTCTGCACGCGTCCGAGGGAGAGCACGCCGGAGGGACTGACGCTGCGGCCGTGGATCGTCATGGCCCTGGTCAGATTCATGCCGGCGAGCCAGTCAAGTTCGGAGCGGGCCCGGGCCGCGTCGCGCATGCCTGCGAATTCCCCGTCAGGAGCCATCCGCCCGAGTTCTCTGGTAAGGCTTGTCCTGTCGAGGGCACGGGTCTTCAGCCTCAGGACCTGCCCTTTATAGCGGACGAGCTCGAGTACCTCGTCCACGAGGAGCTGCCCTTCGCGGTCAAAGTCGGCCGCGTTGACGGCCGAGGGGCTTTCGCGGAGCAGATTTTTTATGACAGCGAGCTGTTTCGGGATGTTGCGGTCCCGGCGCACCGTGTATTTGAAGACTTCCGGCACGATGGGGAGCGTCTCCCTGCTCCATCGTTTGTAGGCCGGGTCGTAGGCCTCGGGCGGAGCCTGTTCGAGAAGGTGGCCGGAGAGCCAGGTAACGGCCGCGCTGCCGCATTCGATATAGCCGTTCCTTTTGACGCTGCGCCCGGGCAGGACGTCCGCCAGGGCCTCGGCAATGCTGTGCTTTTCTGCTAGGTAAACGATGGAATAGGCGCTCATGAGACTCCTTTGCGTGGCGGCGCGAAGATGTGGACGCGTCAGGCGCGCGCCGCGGCTTCAAGCCGGCGCATGTACCAGACGTAGGCTATGGCCAGGAAGAAGGCCGTGATAGCCCAGCTCAGTCCGAAGACGGCCATGAGCGTCTCGAAGGTAGGCGAATGCGGGAAATAAAGGAAGATCCAGGCGAGGCGGAATCCGCAGATGCCGAAGAGGGCGATGAGAGCCGGAGGCGTGGAGATGCCGTATCCGCGCAGGGCGTCGGAGAGAACTTCCAGAAAGACGTTGATGCTCTCGGGAAGCACCACATACCAGACGCGGATAACGCCAAGCCTGATCACCTCGGGGTCGGAGCTGAAGAGCCCGATGATGGGGCCGGCGAAACCAAGACAGAAGACGGACATGATGGCCATGCCGCAGAGATCGAGAAAAATACCGGTACGGGTGCAGAGGCGGCAGCGGCGGAGATTCCCGGCGCCGTAGTTCTGGCTCACGAAGGTGGTGACGGCCTGACCGAACGAGGCGATGACGCAGTATACGTTGATTTCAACGGTGAAAGCTGCCGCGCTGGCAGCCATGGCGTCGGCTCCGAGGCTGTTAATAGACTGCTGCAGGCATATGTTGGCTATGGCGAAAACCATGAGCTGCACGCCGGCGGGCAGGCCGATGCGCAGGATTTCCTTCAGGTGGCCCATGTCAGCGCGCATGCCCGCAAGAACAAGGCGTACGGATCCGGGCGTCCTGATGAGGCCTATGAAGAGGAAGACTGCGGCCCAGTAGTTGGCAATATCCGTCGCCCAGACGACGCCGCTGAGGCCCCATCCTGCTTTCACGAAGGCCAGGTTGAGCACAATGTTGAGAATGGTGGACTGGATGAGGGCAAAAAGGGGCGTACGCGTGTCGCCGCGGCTTCTCAGGATGGCTGCGGCGAAATTGAAGAAGGCCAGGGCCGGGATGCCATAGAAATAGATCCTGAGGTAGTCCTCTGACATGGTGAAGACCTCCTCCGGCACGCCGAGAAGTTCTGTCACCGTTCTGGACAGGGGAACACCCATGGCCGCTATGGCGATGCCGGAGATGAGGGAGAGAAGCACGGCCGTCTGGACAGCGGAGCGGGTGCCGTTCCTGTCCCCGGAGCCGATGCAGCGGGCGATGACGACGTTGGCACCAAGAGCGAGGCCCGTATACAGATTGATGATAAGGCTGATGGCTGGGATATTGTTGCCGGCGGCGGCCATGGCTTCCTTGCCGACAAAGCGTCCCAGCACGAAGATGTCGGCTGCGGTGAAGAGCTGCTGGAAGAGGCCCGTAAGCGCGACAGGGAGAGCGAAAACAAGCATTTTGCGGGCAACGGGACCATGGAGCATGTCCATGTCCCGTGATGCGGGGTGGGAACCAGACATAGGGGCCTCCGGAAAGGAACAGGCAGATAACAGAGAGGAAAAGGCAGAAAAGAAGGAAGGGGGGAAAGAAAAGAAGCGCGGGCGTTCACACAGAGGTGAGCGCCCGCACGGACATGGCAGGAACAGGGAGGGGAAAGACTAGCTTTCGGCGTGGGAAACCATGTTGTCGTAGGTTTCCTTGTCTATGAGCTTCAGGAAGTGGGGAATCTTGGGCGGGGTGCCGAGGATGTGCTGCTTCGAGGCGTCGGCGGGCATCTTCACGGCGATGCCGCCATCGACGGCCGTGGCGCTGGACCACACGAGACTCGTGCTCGTCTGGTTGGCGGAAGCCGTGAAATCGGCCATGCAGGCGAGGCCGAGGAGGCTGATGAGCTCGTTTTTGCGATCGAAGGTGACCTCCGGCGCGGCCAGTTTCCTGGCGAGCTCCTGGCCGTTCATATTGTTGAGCTTCGGACGGGCGATAAAGAAGGAGCGTCCGTCAGCGGTTTTCTGGGAGGATTCGGTGAACACCATAAAATCGTAATCGGGCTTTTCGTAGTAAAGAAGTCCCGTGATGGTGTATTTTTTGCGGTCTCCGGGCAGAACGCCGTTGGCTTTGTACTCTTCCATGAGACTTTCCCTGTGGGCTTTGATCCCGTCCCAGGCCTGTTTTGCCCTGGAGAGTACGTCATCGGCCTCCGGCCCCTTGGCAAGATAATATTTCCAGATGATTTCAGGCATCGTATACCTCGTGGATTGTATTTCTGAGTTTTCCGCGTCCGGACAAGGTAACGTTTCAGGCGGACGTGTCAACTTTTGTGAATCGGGGAATCCCGCCCCTGCAGGCGGCAAGAGGAATGCCCGCATTCAGGCTGTTTTATATTGCCGGGACGAAAGCCGTTTTAGTTCTTGAGGAAAACCGGTCCGAGAATGGAGTCGTTCAGGAACTGCCAGCGTACGTCCTTGGCGAAGCCCTTCTCGATCTGGGGGAGAGGCTTTTCCGGGACAGCGATGATGAAGAACTTCCGCGCGCGGTCGCGGAAGGAGTCGAGCCAGGCTCTCTCCGGAGCGTCCAGCCCGGAAAGGGCCGTGATTTTTTCGGGCGCTGGTTCGCGGTATTCCAGGATGATCTTGCCACGGTTGTTATTGTAGCGGCGGGCGTAGTAGCGGGCCACCCAGTGCGTACCCTTGCGGGGATCGCCGACGAGGCCGGCAAAGGGATCCTTGTCCGCGGGCACAAGGTAGGTGTAGGCGGCGAATTCCTGCCCGCCGAGGCGCTCGGTCTCGAAATGGATGGAGCCCGTGCGGCTCTGGACGCTCGTCCAGTCCCAGGAGTCCGGGAGTTCGGCGTGGATGAGGACGGCCATGGGATGATCCGCGTCCGTTCCCCAGACCACGGCCCTGGTGTCCAGGGGCAGACCGGAGGCGTTTCCGGTATTGTAGATGCGGCCGTGGCCGAGCCCTGAGGTGACGACGGGCAGCTCTCCCGCCTCCACACGGATGGCCGGCCGGGAGGAAGAGATGTACGCCCTGCCGCTTACGCCGCGCTGCTGCGGCGTGCTGTCGCAGGCGGAAAGGAAGGCCATTGCCGCTGCCAGGATGACACTGAGAAATTTTTTCATGTTGGGCATCCGTGTTTTTGAGGGGGGATCCGCATCCTGCGGGGAGCGGATCAGGTTGCGCGCCGGGCACGCCGAATGACTGGTTCTTCCTTACCTTTTCGCGGGCCACGGCGCAAGGAGCGCGGTCCGGGCCGGCCTCCGGAGAGTATCCGGCTGATATTTAGCTTCAAAGATAAATTTTTGTTACTGGTAAATTGAAAAGTATTTATATACCGATTTAGATAAAATAATACGGATCTTATGAAAACAAGCTGGCTCGTGTTTTTCCCCTTCCATGTGCTGTCCAGGGGCACAGAATGCGGCCTGCCGGGCTTTTTCCCCTCCGTGAGGGGTGCCGCCGGGCCTGGCCCCGGAAGGGGGGCTCCCCAGTCCCGCCGCTGCGGGGAGAACGGAACGGGCTGTCGGAAAGAAAACGCGGGAAGAGCCTGAAAACCTCCGTCGGCGTTTTTTCCCTTATGGCACATGCCTGGAGAATACCTCTGGATGTCCATAATTTTTATGTATTTTCAGATAATTACCGCATGATACCAGAGATCCTGGAAAAACAGGAAGCGTGTTGGGCAGGGAACCGCAAAAAAAATTATTCCGGCTGAGAGGGGAACAAATCCGCGGACTTAGGAGCAGGCGGCAGGTGGAATGTCTTCTCAGGGGCATTGCACAGAAAAACGTTTCAGCCTACATAAGGCAGGTCCGGCAGATGGCCGGGTCTGGTGGCAGATTTTCCTGCAGGGTGCGCTGTTTTGTGAATATTCAAAAAAACAGTAAAAAATCTGCATACCAAATTAAAATACTTTTTAAAAAATCCTGTGAAATTAGCTTGAAAGCTGATGCGCCTCCTTTCACAAAGAGGCCTATGCGGCCGATTTCACGCACAAACCTCAGACACCGGAGCGGAACATGAGACCGAAGACCATCAGCAAGAGGGACGGCAAGTTCGTTTCCTTCGACGATGTAAAGATCCGTTCCGCCATCTTCAGAGCCGCCAACGACGTTCCGTCCGGCGAGAAGAAGATGACGGACGTTGACATTGATTTTGTCACAGCCAAGGTGGTCGAACGCCTCAACCCCCGCAAGCAGGCCGTGACCGTTGAGCACGTGCAGGACCTCGTGGAGTCCACGCTCATCGAGTTCGGCTTCGCGGCCACAGCCAAGTCCTACATCGTTTACAGGGCTGACCACGCGCGCCGCCGCCGTGTCACCGGCGCCCTCATGGATATCTACAAGACCCTTACCTTTGCTCCCGCGAGGGACGCTGACATCAAGCGTGAGAACGCCAATGTCAACGGCGACACGTCCATGGGCACCATGCTCAAGTACGGTTCCGAGGGTTCCAAGTATTTCTGCAACCATGAAGTGCTTCCTCCGGATATCGCCCAGGCCCAGGTTTCCGGCGATATCCACATCCATGATGAAGACTTCTACATGCTCACCGAGACCTGCTGCCAGATAGACCCCATTCCTCTCTTCAGGAGGGGCTTCTCTACGGGGCACGGCTATCTGCGTCCTCCGAAGAGCATCATTTCCCGCGCTGCCCTGGCCTGCATTATTATTCAGGCCAACCAGAACGAGATGCACGGCGGCCAGGCCATTCCAAACTTTGATTTCGCCATGGCCGAGGGCGTGGCCCAGACTTTCCGCAAGGCCTATGAAGCGGCTCTTACCGCCTTTATCGAGGTGGAGGCCGGCATAGAGTATGAGGCGGCTTCCGACTTCGTCAGGCACCGCATCATGGACGTCATCGTGCCCGTGTGCATGAGCGCACTGCCGGAACTTCCCGCCCGTATCGCCCAGGCTCTGGAGCACGCCGCCGCTGACGGGGCGTGTCCCCTGGATCCCTCCATGGCCTCCAGAATGGCTTCCTACGCCGAAAAGGAAGCCCTGCGCCGCACTGAGCGCGATACGTATCAGGCCATGGAAGCCCTCATCCATAATCTGAATACCATGAACTCCCGCGCCGGGGCCCAGGTTCCCTTCTCTTCCATCAACTACGGCACCGACACGTCCCCCGAGGGCCGTATGGTCGTGAAACAGCTTCTGAAGGCCACTGACGCCGGTCTCGGAGGCGGCGAGACGGCCATTTTCCCCGTGCAGATCTTCAAGATGAAGGCCGGCGTAAACTATAACCCCGGCGACCCCAATTACGATCTCTTCAGGCAGGCCATGCTGGTTTCCGCCAAGCGCCTCTTCCCCAACTTCTCCAACCTCGACGCTCCCTTCAATCTCCAGTACTACAAAGAGGGCGATTACAACTCCGAGGTCGCCTACATGGGCTGCCGCACGCGCGTCATGGGCAACGTCTATGATCCTTCCCGGGAAGTCACCTGCGGCCGCGGCAACCTCTCCTTCACCACCATCAATCTTCCGAGGCTCGCCATCGAGTCAAAGGGGGACGTGGATCTCTTCTTCACGAAGCTCGGCGCCATGATGGATCTGGTTATCCGCCAGCTCATGCACCGTTTTGAGATTCAGTCAGCCCGCCGCGTGCGCAATTACCCCTTCCTCATGGGGGAGGGCGTGTGGCTCGACTCCGAAAAGCTCGACTGGGACGATCCCGTGGGTGAGGTGCTGAAGCACGGTACGCTGACCGTGGGGTTCATCGGTCTCGCCGAATGCCTCAAGGCGCTTGTGGGCGCCCATCACGGCGAAAGCGCAGCATCCCAGGAACTCGGCCTGCGCATCATCGGTTCCATGCGCAGGCGGCTTGACGATGAATCGAAGGCCCGCGGCCTCAATTTTACCCTCATCGCCACTCCTGCAGAGGGGCTTTCCGGACGTTTCGTCAAGCTCGACCAGAAGCGCTACGGCATTATACCCGGCGTAACGGACAGGGCCTATTACACGAACTCCTTCCACGTCCCTGTCTATTTTCCCATCAAGGCTTTCCGCAAGATTGAGATTGAGGCGCCGTACCACGCTTTTACCAATGCGGGCCATATTACCTACGTCGAGCTCGACGGCGACACGGCCAAGAATCCCGAGGCCTTTGAGGCCGTCATCCGCTACATGCACGACAAGGGCGTCGGCTACGGTTCCATCAACCATCCCGTGGACCGCGATCCCGTCTGCGGGTACGTGGGCGTGATCAATGATGTCTGTCCCCGCTGCGGCCGCCATGAGGGCGAGGCTGTTTCCGAGGAAAAGCTCGCTGAGATCCGCCGCCGTTTCCCCAATATGCCGCCTACACATTACGGCAGAAACGCGGAAATCGGCGAGGTTCATGACGACTAGCGCTCTTTTATAAAGCAGGATATTCAGTATTTCCGCATTTCCCCCGGGAAATGCGGAAATTTATTTTTTGCCCTGCCGGTTTTTCAGTGCTATATCATTTATTCCGCATTCGGACCGTGTGTTTTATTTCCCTCTGCAAGGAGCCTCTTTTATGCTGCCGTCATCCCCGGAAATGCTTTTCCCCTTTACCAGCTGTGATCCCGATGAGATAAGCTGGCAGCTTTCCCTCGGGAGGACGTCCCTGGACAGAGTGGAAAACGATGCCTACGCCGGCATGACCGCCATAGAGGCCTGCCTGACCATGATATGCGAGGCCCACAAGGCCGGCAGCGGACGTCCGAGCCAGCGCGAGGAGAAAAGTCTGCGTCTTCTGGTGGAGGACGCCATCGGCGATCCTTCATTCCAGCAGGAGATCCTTCCCGCCCTGGTGCGCAAGGCCATCGCCTATGATAATTCCGCCGTGGTCGGCATTCTCCTGAGCTACGCGGCGGATCAGACTCAGACGCTCAAACTCGCCAATGCCCGTCCCGGCGAAGTTGTCGGCAGGGTTCCGTCTCCTTCTGAAGCCAGCGGACGCATCGTTGTCAATGACGGCGCCGACAGCGCCGAGGACAGCGGCGGAGATGACGGGAAAAACGTTTAGATTTCTTCTGCCGGAAACAGAAAGAGCGGCACCCTGTAAATGGGAGCCGCTCTTTTTCTTCTGTTTGATTTGTACCGCGTCGAATCAGTCCGCCGGAGCGACGTCCACGCGTATATCATTGAATGTTGTTCCGTGCCCTCTGTCCGTGATTCTTTCGGGGACGAGAGCGTTGAAGTTGCGGCCCGCCGTACGGGAGAGCCACCACACGCCCTCGCTGACGAGGCAGCCCGGAAGGGTTTTTTCCGTGACAAGCAGGGTGAAGCGCGCGTGCCCCGAGGCAGTGGAGCAGATGACCGCCTGCCCGTCATGAAGGCCGAGACGCCCGGCGTCTTCCGGATTCATCCACAGCCGCATGGGGTCAGACGGGCCGGAGAGCCCTTCCTGTTCATTGAAGCTCGAGGAAAGCGTTTTGACGCTGGGTCCGGTGATAACGGTAAAGGCTCCTTTGTCCTTCGTGTAATGCGGCGGAAGGTAATGCGGCAGGGGATCAGGGTCCGTCTCGTCCACGATCCGGATTTTGCCATCCGGCGTGATGAAGTTTGTCGCGTAGCCTTCGGGCAGGGTAAGGGGGCAGGGGCGCCCGGAGCGCAGGATTTCCTGCTGCTCTGGCGTGAGGTGCCATTCCGAATCCGCCGTGGACGCGATGAGATCTTCCACGATTTCGGATGTCGTTTTGTCGAAAACGGGCTGGGTGAGTCCCATGGCCTTCGCGAGCCGTCTGCAGATGTCCCAGTTGTTCAGACACTGACCCAGGGGGCTGATGACGGGTCTGCCGCGCTGTACGCAGAAATTGCCGTAGGCCGCGTACAGATCGTCATGCTCGAAGGAGGTCGTCGTGGGCAGGACAATGTCGGCGTAGCGCGCCGTGTCCGTCATGAAGCGCTCGGAAACGACAACGAAGAGATCTTCGCGCTGAAGCCCCCTGATGACGGTATCCTGATCCGGGTAGGAGCAGGCCGGGTTTGTGGCCCAGACAAAGAGGGATTTGACCGGAACCCCGCCCTTTGTGTCTTCCCCGGAAAGGGCAGCCCCGAGACGGGCCATGTTCAGGGTGCGCACGGGATGCGGACGGTATTCCGTGTGCCTCAGAAGTTCCAGATTGTAGGCGTGGCTCGAGGCGCAGGAACACAGGTAACCGGCCCCGGGCCTGCCCCACGCGCCGACGAGTGCGGGGAGCAGAAGGGTGAGCCTGGTGGTCATGGCGCCGTTGCCGTAGCGGGTGATGCCGCCGCCGAGACGGATGCACGGGGCTTTGGCTGAACCGTATTCGCGGGCCAGTCCGCGGATGGTGTCAGCCGGAACGCCGCAGACTTCGGAAGCGTGTTCCGGCGTCCACTCCGGCAGGACTTCTTTTTCGAGTCGTTCGAAGCCGTACACGTGCCGGGCTATGAAGTCCCTGTCGCAGAATCCCTCTCCGGCGAGGACGTGCATGATGCCGAGGGCGAGGGCTCCATCCGTGCCGGGGCGCGTCAGGATGACCTCGTCTGCGATGCGCGCGGAAGACGTCCTGTAACAGTCGATGAGGACAATGCGCGCCCCGCGCTGTCTGGCGATGCGCAGGTCGTGGGTCAGGTGGAAATTCGTGGAAAGCGGATTCAGGCTCCAGAGAATAATGAGGCTGCTTTTCTGCATTTCCTGGGGCGGCGTCGTGATGGTCGCACCCATGACCGACCTCCAGCCGCAGCCCTGGGCGGGAGTGCACAGCGTGCGCTCGGCCTCGGAGGCGCCCAGGGCGTTGAAGAGCGGATAGTAGGCGTTCTTCTGCACGTAGCCCATGGTGCCCGCGTAGGAGCAGGGCATGATGGCCTCGCCGCCGTAGCCGGCGATGATGTCTTTCCAGCGCCGCGCGATTTCCCCGATGGCCTCGTCCCAGGTAACGGGCTCGAACTCACCCTGTCCTTTCTTCCCTGTGCGCCTGAGGGGGGTGGTGAGGCGCAGGGGAGAATAGACGGTTCTCTCGTAATGGGCTGTTTTCGGGCAGAGCGTGCCGCGCGTGAAGGGATGCTCGGGATCGCCGGCGACCCTGACGGCCCTGCCGTTTTCCCTGGTGACAAGAAAGCCGCAGCCGTCCGGACAGTCGTGCGGGCAGCAGGATCTGACTATATCCATAAAAAAACCCCTTATGGGTCAGGCCTTACCCGCTCATCCCTGTTTTTTATGTGACACAGATCACATCGCGGGCATTTCGCCGGGGGAAAGGGAAGTGCCCAGCAGGTATCCGAGGCGCCTGCGTCTCTCCACTCCTTCGAGACCTGCCAGAAGGTCCCGGGAGGGAGAAAGCAGGGAAATACCGGTTATGGCCGGCGTCAGGACTGTGGCGAGGTGCAGTCCGCTCCATCCGCCGTGGTCCTTCGGCAGCGTCCAGCTGACCATGCGCACAGCCGAAAACAGGGGGCAGGAGAAGAAGCGTCTGAAGAACAGGGCGGGGCTGCGCCCGATGAGGTTTTCCAGGGCCCTGGGTCCCGTGGGAAAAGAGGGATCCACGGCGCGTACCACGCGGTCTCTGAGGGTACGGAGCATGTGCCCCTGGCCGGCGTCCACGAGCTGCCAGGGGAATGTATTGTCGTGCCGTCCCCTGCTGATTTCGGCCGGAGGCACGTCCGCGGGGAAGGAAAGTGTCACCTCGGCCATATAGGCAAACAGGGGAGAGCCCGCGCGCCGGGCAGCCTCGCGGGCCATCTGAAGGGCTCTGGTCTGCGAGCGCGTGCCGCGCACGCCGGTAAAGAAGCCGGGCGTCAGTGCCACGCCGCGTTCATCACAGAGCGAACGGGCGAAATCTTCCCTGTAACTCCAGACCAGAAGGCCGGTTCTCGCCTGGCGCGTTTCTCCTCCCACGGGCCGCCCCGCTACATCTGGACGTTCTTTTCTTCGAGATAGAAAGGCTGAATTTCAGGAGCCTGGCAGATAATACACCCGGGGGCCCGGGTGATATCCACGGACTGCGGGTACTCGGCGTAAATCTCGCGGCAGCGCTTCTGGAAATCCTCAAGGTTCCAGGAGGCGAGATAACGTTCAGAGAACTGGCGGTTCACGCTGGCGCACATCTTCCGGGAAAAGGAAACGGAGAGGGAAACCTGACGCGTGGCGCGGACGATGCCGCTGTCGGCGTCCACCAGCGTGATATCGAGATTCAGCCTCTTGTGCCCGTAGATCTTGGGCGGACGGATGCGTTTCTCAGGAGCGAGCTGCATGGTTGAAAAGACGGAATCGGACCACGGATCATCTTCGAAGTGATACAGAAAGTAGACGTCACCGTAATTGGAATACCAGAGGCCGAATGTGGCTCTGCCGTACTGCACCTTGCGTATGTCGTCTTCGGAAGGACTGGGCCAGAAAAGCTCGAGTGTGCTTTCTTCGCCGCTCATATCAAAATAACTGCCGGCGGCGTATTTCAGCTTTTCAGGATTGTAAAGCGTGCCAACATCTCTCAAATTGGATCTCCTTTCTTGGGCACCGGGCCTTCCGGTGCCGCGCTGAACTTGTCCCGTAACTACAGAGCCCATGCATGTCCCTGTGCCTACCGGCGATCCGCGCGCGACCGCCCCTACCTCAACGAATATGCACCGCGGGACAGCACAGCCCTTCTGAAAGATATAGCACGTGGGAGGCCGGCAGGGCAAGGGATGCATATAAAGAGGTGCGGAACATGCCTGGAAGAGGGACCCGTATGTTTTTCACGCCCTGACGTATACAGATTTTCTGATGCGCCAGCCTCCTGCCGGCCCCTCCGGTATTCCTCTATGACGCGTCCTTTGCAGACGTTTCCGGCTTCTCCGCGCGTGCCGCGAGATCCTTTTTCCTCCTGCGTGAGAGAAAAACCCGGTTGACCACCACGAAGAACACGGGGATGAAGAAGATGCCAAGCGCCGTGGCGAGGAAGGTGCCGCCGATGATGCCCGTGCCGATGGCATGCTGGCTCGCTGCGCCGGCGCCGTGGCTCACGGAAAGCGGCAGGACGCCCAGAAGGAAGGCCAGGGAGGTCATGATGATGGGCCTTATCCTGAGCCGGGCGGCTTCCACGGCCGCCTCGCGTATGCTTTTGCCCTGACCGGCCAGGGCTCTCGCGAATTCCACGATGAGAATGGCGTTCTTGGCCGACAGCCCGATGACGGCGAGCAGACCGACCTGGAAATAGATGTCGTTATAGAGGCCGCGCATGGTGCTGAACCCGAGAGCGCCGAGGACGCCGATGGGCACCACCAGGATGACGGCGATGGGAATGGTCCAGCTTTCATAGAGGGCCGCCAGGCAGAGAAAGACCACCAGAATGGAGAGAGCATAGAGGAAGGGCGCCTGATGCCCGGACTGCTGTTCCTGGTAGCTCAGGCCTGTCCACTCGAGTCCTATGCCCTGGGGCAGTTTTTCCACGAGCCTTGTCATTTCCTCCATGGCGTCGCCTGAGCTGACGCCTGGAGCGGCTGAGGCTGTGATGGCCGTAGCCTGAACGCCGTTGTAGCGTTCCAGCATGGCCGGCCCCTGTGTCCATTTTGCCGTTGCCACGGCGTCCAGGGGGACCATCTCGCCCTTCGTATTGCGGAAGTACCACAGATGCATGTTGTCAGGATTCATGCGGTAGGGGGCATCCCCCTGCACATAGACGCGCTTGATGCGGCCGCGGTCCACGAAGTCGTTGACATAGGTGCCGCCCCAGGCCGCGTTGAGATTGCTGTTGATGGCCGCCGCAGAGAGACTGTAGGCTCCTGCCTTGAGGTCGTCGATGTCGAGGCGCACCTGCGGGATATCATCCAGGGACGTGGTGTGCGGATTGAAGAGTTTCGGGCTGTTTCTGGCCATGGCCAGAAGCTCCGCCCTGGCTTTGATGAGGGCGTCGTATCCGAGAGATCCCTGGTCTTCCAGTTCCATGGAAATGCCAGAGGACTGTCCGAGACCGCTCACCTGCGGCGGCTGCAGGAAAACGATGCGCGCCTCGTGGTTGTCCGCGAAGCGGGCTCTGGCACGGCGTACGATGGCTCCGGCGCTCTTCTCAGGATCCGTGCGTTCGTTCCAGGGCTTCAGGCGCATGTAGCCCGAGGCAATGTTCTGCCCTCGGGCGCCGTTGGGTCCGAGGCCGAGCATGATGGCCAGGTGATCCACGCAGTCTCCTTCCCTGTTCATGATGTAATCCTCGATTTCCGCGCAGACACGGCTCGTGTCCTCACGCGTGGACCCCGGAGGCAGGAAGACGTTCATGAGGAGGGAACCCTGATCTTCGACGGGAAGGAAAGAGGTCGGCATGGCGCGCAGGGCCCAGACACAGGCCGCGATGATAAGGACATACACGGACATGACGAGGCCGCCGTGATGCGTCCATGTCCGCACGGCCCGGCTGTACCTGTGCGTGGAGGCGTCCACGAAGCGGTTGAACCATCGGAAAGGACCTGTTCCCCCGCCTGTGCCGTGTTCCCTGAGGAGTCTCGCGCACATGGGCGGCGTGACCACGAGGGCCACGAAGACGGAGAGAACCATGGCCGACACAATGGTCAGGGAAAACTCGCGGTAGATGGCGCCCGGCATGCCGCCGAAAAAGGCCATGGGCAGGAAGACGGCTGACAGGACGGCCGCCACGCCGATAAGGGCGTAGGTTATCTGCGACATGGACTTGTGGGTAGCTTCCAGGGGAGACAGATGTTCCTCATGCATGATGCGTTCGGTATTCTCAACGACCACGATGGCGTCGTCCACCAGAAGGCCGATGGCGAGTACCATGCCGAACATGCTCAGGGTGTTGATGGACGTTCCCGTGGCCTTCATGACAGCCATGGCGCCGAGAAGCACAATGGGCACGGCGACAATGGGAATGACCGTCGCCCTGAGACTCTGCAGGAAGAGGAACATGATGACGGCCACGAGCATGATGGCTTCCATGAGCGTACGGAACACGCTGTGGATGGACGCCTGCACAAAGGGCACGGTGGAATAGGGGATGGTGTAGGTGAGGCCCTCAGGAAAGAACTTCTCCATGCGCTTCATGAAAGCGGCCACGCGTTCGTGGGTTTCCACGGCATTGGCGCCTTCTGTCAGCTGGATGCCGATGGACACGGAGGGCCGCCTGTCAAGGCGCGATGAGACGATATAGCTTTCCTGCCCCATTTCCACGCGGGCCACATCCCTGACGAAGACGGCCGAGCCGTCGGGATTGACCCGGATCACGATATTCCTGAACTGTTCGATGGTTTCGAGCTTGGCTCGCGAAAGCAGGGTGACGTTGATTTCCTGGTCGGGTGTGCTCGGCAGGGCACCGATCTGGCCGACGGAAATCTGATCGTTCTGGGCTTTTACCGCGTCGACCACGTCCATGGGTGTGAGACTGAAGGAGCGGAGCCTGTTGGGGTTGAGCCAGATGCGCATGGCGTACGGGGCGCCGAAGAGTGTGGCGTCGCCGACGCCGTCCAGGCGTGTCAGGGGGTCGACGAGGGTGGAGGAAAGGAAGTCGCCTATCTCAGAGGTTGGTATCCGGCCATTTTCCTCATAAAACGAGTAGAATTCCAGGAAGGTGTCCGAAACCTTGCGGACGCGGACGCCCTCGTTTTTCACGCTTTCCGGGAGCCTTGGCATGGCCAGCTGGAGCCTGTTCTGCACCTGCATCTGGGCGATGTCGCCGTCAACGGAGGGATCGAAGGTGAGGCGCATGCTCATGCGTCCTTCGGAACTGGATCCCGTGTTGATGTAGAGAAGCTTGTCGAGGCCCGTCATGCGCTGCTCGATGACCTGGGCTATGGAGTCCTGCATGGTTTTTGCTGACGCTCCGTCGTAGGAGCATGTCAGGGATACTGTGGGCGGCGTCAGCTTGGGAAACTGGGAAACGGGCATGGTGGCCAGGGAAATTGCGCCGGCCAGACAGATGAGTATGGCGATGACGGCGGCGAAGACGGGACGCCCGATGAAAAAGTGCGACATGGTTCTTTCCCCGGACTTACTTTCCCGTGACTGGACGGGTTTTCTTCTGTTCCGCGAGTTCGGCGTAGTGTTTTACGGAGAGGATTTTGAGCTTCATGCCGGGCCGCAGGCCGGAAAGGCCTTCGATAACGATCTTTTCGCCTTCTGAGAGCCCGCTGGTGATGATCCAGAATCTGCCGACCCTCTCCTGTGGTGACCTCACGCTGCTCGGCCGTGCCGTCCGCGGCCACCACGAAGAGGCGCGCCACGCCGCGGGGATCGCGCTGAACGGCCAGCTGGGGCACGAGGAAGGCCCTCTCCTGCGTGCCCACATTCAGAAAGGCGCGCACGTACATGCCAGGGAGAAGGACGGTGTCGGGATTCGGGAAGACGGCGCGCAGCAGCACCATGCCCGTGCTCTCGTCCACGCTGATATCAGCGAATCTGAGCTCACCCTCCCGGCTGTAAAAATTGTCTGTTTCCAGCCTGACGCGCACGGCCATGCTGTTGTCCGCGGGCGGCGTCAGCAGGCCCGACTCGAATTTTTTCCTGAAGTTCATAATGGTCAGGCTTGACTGGGTCATGTCCACGTAAATGGGATCAAGGGTCTGGATGACGGCCAGCGGCTCCGTCTGGTTTGCCGTGACGAGAGCTCCCTGTGTGAAGCGGGATTTTCCGATGCGCCCCGTAATGGGCGCGTGCACGTCGGTATACCTGAGATCGATCTCCGCCTGTCTGAGAGCGGCCTGGCAGACGCCCACGCTGGCAACGGCCTGCTGCCATTCGGCGTCAGCATCTTCCCATTCCTGCTGGCTTACAGCCTGGGCCGCGTACAGATTCCTGACACGGTTCCTTCTGAGCTTCGCGGCGTTGGCGTGCACCTGTGCGGCGTTGAGAGAGGCCTTCGCGCTGTCTACCCTGGCCTGATAGACCGCCGGATCGATTTTATAAAGAGACTGTCCCTCATGGACGAGCGAGCCTTCCGTGAAAAGCTGCTTCTGGAGAATGCCGTTGACCTGGGGCCGGACTTCTGCTTTCCGGAGCGCGTTGACGCGGGCGGAGAGCTCGGCCTGAACAGGAACAGACTGTGGTTCGATGACCATGACGGTCACCCCGAAGGGCTTTTTCTGCTGCTGTGTGCCGCTGTCCTGGCATGAGGCAGTGCAGAGCAGTAACGGAATGAGAGCGAGGCAGGCGAAAACGCGAAAAACAGAAAAGAAGGATGACATGCCGAATCTCCAGCCGGAAAGTGGAGAGAAACGAAGCGGACGCCGCTTTTCCACAGGATATGTACGTAACGAATAGGAGAAAAAATCCGTTTCGGCAAACGCGGAAAAAACAGACTGTCCTGATGCTCCGGACGCAAGGCTGGTGCCTTCGGCTCTCCCGGACACCGGCCACGGGAAAGACGCGTGTTTCTGGAACACAAAAAAGATGGTGCGCCGCGCACCGTCTTTCAGAGCCGTGAGAAAGGAGAACGATATGCGCGCCCCAGGCTGTATTCCGGAGGCAGTCCGGCGGGTTCTGTCTGCGGTGGAGGGGCAGGGGAGGACTCCCTCTTTGTGCAGCAGCCTGCGGCGTGGAAATCCTTTTCCCGTTTTTTCATCCGGATGAAAATCAGTGTCTGTCCGGTTTTGGGAATCAGTCTGGCCGGGTGATGGAATAAATAAAATTATTATATGTTTGTAAATTTTATAAAATGGTGAACAGTTTATCCGGAAGCAGGCCGTGAAGGCAGTCTCTTTCGGGGCGCAGCGGAGAAAAAATTCCCGTTTTTCAGAGGATATTCAGCTCCATGAGCGGGATTTCCATGAACGCGGCCGCGCCGCGGGCCGGAAGATTCTGCACAGCGGGGCGTGCCGTCCCGTTCTGCCCCTGAGGGGAACACACGCCGGCAGGCTTCCCCCGGATTATATAGAATTGGGTCAGTCCTTTCTGAGCTTTGACGGAACTATTCTTTTTTTCACGAGAAGGGAGCGGCGCAGTTTATGGAACGCGGAGTCATGAGCGTCCTGACTGCCTCCGGGCTGCATGATTTCACTTTGGAGGGCGTCCCAGAGCGGCAGTCCCCTCAGTGTGGCGAGGCTGAGATACTTTGATTTCAGGAAATCATACAGAGCGGCCGCCTGGGGGGAAAGCACCTTACCACTGCGTTTTACCATGGCGCAGTTCACCTTGGGAAGAAGATGCGCCAGTGAATATTTGACCACGTCACGGGCGAAGCCAAAGGAAGAGAGAGTGTAAAAGCTCAGTTCATCAAGGAAGGCGGCGCCTGCGCCTCTGCCGACGTAGTGGAGGAGAACGTTGTAACTGTTCGTGCTGAGTACGCCTCTTTCCTTTACGCTTTCGGGGAGATTGTCATAGAAGATGCTGTGCAGGGCGTCCCTGGAACAGGTGTCGATATCCCTGAAACCGATGATGGGAAGTTTCGCTATGTCATCCCAGGACGGAATCCTCGGAATATGCCAGTTATTTTTTCTGGGAAGGACGAGGACGGGATCCGAAGAGAACAGATAGTCGTAGTCAAGCCCTTCTTTCTGCCTGAAGCAGCCGGCCAGACCCATATCAAACTTCCCGATCTCCACCTTCTGCAGAATGGATTGGGAAATATCCGTCTGGATATGGATGCGAACGCCGGGATTCTGGCGGATAAATTCTCTGATCGTGTCGAGCACGACGGGTGTCATGGGACGCAGCGTGCTGATACTGACATCCCCCTGCAGAACGTCAGGGCTCGAGCTGACGTCGGCCAGGAGCTCATCGAGGTTTTCAAATGTACGGACAGCCCAGTTGCGCAGTTTCCGACCCTGTGGAGTCAGTTTCAGACCCGTCTTGCTTCGCTCGAAGAGCGTTGTGTGCAGTTCCTTTTCCAGGCAGCTTATCTGATAGCTCAGAGTGGAAGGATGGCGCTGCATCATGGCCGCGGCCTTCCGGATGTTTTCAGTCTGCGCTGCGTAATAGAAGGCCCGGAGACGCTGAATGAAGTCGCCATTTAACTGTTCAAGCATAATCTTTTCCTGCGTTGTCGGGGGAACAAAAAGAGAACAAATATGTATCGTGATCTCTTGTTCTCTGCTGGAGCTGGAGCGACTATGCCAAAATTGTCGTTTTTTGTATAGCGAAAAAAATGGAATAAAATGATGTTTTTAACTTTTATGAAAATGAAAGATGTAGTGTTTAAAATATAAATGCAAAACAAACAAAATTATGCTTAGAAATATATTGTAAAAAATAAAATTAATGTATTTATTTGCTATTTTTTTTGATATTTATCCCGTATTTAGAAGATATAATAGATATATTTTTGTTTGAATTTTTTTTTTTTTTTTTTTTTTTCTTATACAATAAAATAAATTAGTAGTTTGTTTGATTGAAAACTTCACATAATGCAGGCAGGACCACAGGATGAAAATATACTGTAAAAGGCTGTCCGGCCTGTCCCCGGCACAGTCTCCTGAGGCATTCCTGTGCCGGGGTTTCCTGATGTCATGCCCTGGTGCAGGGAGTCACGATAGATGAGAATGGGGAGAATGGCGGAGGGAACCTGACGGATGCCCGGCTTTCCCCTGACTGGCGCGGGCCTGACGCCTGACCGCCCGCCAAAATGACCGCGGAAAAGGTTTGGGAATGAGAACAGGAACAGCCCCGAAACGTGTCAAAACGACACAAAACCGGGGCTGTTTTTTATGTTCCACTGATGTTCTGCGGGGTATCTGTGGTGATTCGCTCCCCTGCCTGTGCCCTGACGCTCTTTTTGCGGAGGAACCGTCCTGTTTCCGGAAAATGGCCGGGCAGATTTCCACCCGGGAGACAAAAAACAAAAAAGCCCTCCGGGTAGTACCCGAAGGGCATATAAGCGCTGATGGTGACCCCGGAGAGAGTCGAACTCTCGACCTACTGCTTAGGAGGCAGTCGCTCTATCCAACTGAGCTACGAAGTCACGTTCGTCACCCCGAATACGCTAAAGAGGGGTATATGTCAACCTTTGCGGAGCCTCAGGGCAAAATCACCATCAAGTCAGTTTTTCACAGTGTCCACCCTGGGCAGACAGCCCTCATCAGTGCTTTTCCTTTCAGTCGGTTGACAACAGCGGCTCAGTTTGGAAAAAAATACACGCGCTCTTTCGGGTGCGTTTTCAGAAGAATTTCAGCAGAGGCGTTGTCAATTGCCATTATCCGTTCTTTCCTTTGATTCCGCGGCGGGCCGCTTCAGCAGGCTGCTCCGCTGCTGCGCCGTGATTCTGCTCGCCGCGGGCGTCTGCGCCTGCGCTTCCAAAAAGAAGCCGGTGACTCCTCCGGCGCCGGCCCGTGTCACCGGTCCCTGGGTTGCGCCCCAGGAGCCCGCGGAATTTTTTGTGCAGAATCTGAAACCCGCCAACCAGGAACTGACGAGCTGGCGGGACATGGGACCGACCGTCAGAAAGTCACTCCGCTACTGCAGCCGCAAACCCGCTTCCGCGTACGCGGTGAACAGACCTTCGTTGCAGCTGACATGGGGCGAGATGACTGAAACGCTCCAGCTTCTGCATTCTCTCCTGCCTGAGCTGGACGCCAATCCCGGTCTTTTCCTGGAAAAATTCCGCTGGGTGTCCATTCCCGGCGGCATCAAGTACTCATCGTATTATGAGCCCCGCCTCAGGGCGAGCCACGAGCGCAGGCCCGAGAAAGGCCTGACCGAGCCCCTTTACCGCGTTCCGCCGGATATGGCCGCCTACAAAGCCTCGCACGGCGGAAAATATTATTCCCGCAGGCAGATCGACGGGGAGGGAGTCCTGGCCGGACGGGGGCTGGAAATGGCCTGGGCCGATCCCGTGGATGTGTTCTTCCTGCAGATCCAGGGCTCCGGCAAGCTTCTCTTCGACGACGGCACAGAGGCCTATGTCAACTATGCCGGACAGAACGGGCACAAGTACAAGTCCTCCGGCCGGATCATGACGGAGAAGGGACGCCTCCTGAAGCGCGGCGATATCTTCGAACAGCGCCAGTGGTTTAAGGATCATCCCGACAGGGTGAACGAAATCCTCTTCGAAAACCCTTCCTATGTCTTCTTCAAGTGGGGCCTGAGAGGAGCCACGGGCGCCATGGGCTATCAGGTTGATGACTGGCTGTCTCTGGCGACGGATCCGGGATTCCTTCCTCTGGGGGCCGTCGTGGCTTACGGCGTCAACGCTCCTGACCCGCAGATCGGGCGCTATCCTCTGCGCGGCATAGGCTTCGCCCAGGATACCGGCGGCGCCATCAAGAGGAACCGCATCGATATTTATGCCGGCGGGGACGACCGCGCCAACTACGTAGCCAGTTTCCTGGACGCCGGTGGACCGGCCTGGGTTCTCGTCCGGCGCTGAGAGTTTTTTACACGTAATGATATGAAAAGAGGTTCCGCTGCCTAGGCAGCGGAACCTCTTTTTGTTCTCTTCAGAAAAACTCAGTCCACGGGTTCCATGGAAAAGCGCATGACGCCGTTTTCCACGCGCGCGTGGTAGGCGAGTACTTCGCTTATGGTGTTGACCCTCGGCTCGTGACGGAACATGACGACCCTCGGCGCTGCATTGAAACCGCTGGTGAGAGCGCTGCCCGGAATACGGAGAGAGGAAGTGACGATGAGTTCGTCATCTACCTGGCAGGTTCTGGCCGCCGCGCCATTGAGGCAGCAGACGCCGCTTCCCCTCTCGCCGGGAAGCACGTAGGTGCTGATGCGCTCGCCTGTGGCCTTGTTCCAGATGTAGACGAATTCCAGGGGCAGCATGTGCGCGGCCTCGAGGATGTCGGTGTCAATGGTGATCGAGCCGTGGTAGTTGAGTTTCGACTCCGTGACGCGGATGCCGTGCAGCTTGCCAGCTATAATTTCCGTGAGGCCGTCTGCCGGACGTTCGAAAACGCGCACGTCGGCTGATTGGGTGTCGGACATAGTATTTCTCCTCACGGGCGGAAAATCCGCCCGGAACCGTATCAGGAACCGCTGCGTCCGCCGAGGAACCTGCGCTTCAGGAAGGACGCCCCCTTCTTCAGCCAGTTGACCCTTTCCAGCATGACCACGTCGCAGTAAACGCAGCGCAGTGGATGGCGGGTGAGCCAGACGTTGAAGAGGCGTTCCGCCAGAAAGCCGAAGACGCGCCGCTCGTAGGCCGTGGTGTAGGCCGACGTGTCGATGCGTTCCTCCAGCCTGGCGAGCATGTCGAAGATCCATCCGCAGTAATCGCTGAAGATCCCGCCCGTCGTGGCGAACATATTGAGAAGGCAGAGCTCGCGGCCGCTCATAACCAGGCGGAACGCGTCAAGATAGCCGGGACAGGTTTCCCGGATGACGCTCTCGACGGCGTCGAGCTCTTTTTTGTGGTGAGCGTGTTCGTACTGGCTGCGCACCGTTTCAATGTAGTAGTTCCTTTTCTTCGGAAGAATGATTTCATACCGGGAAAGGAGATGTTCGTAATCCCCGCGGAGGAACACATGCCGTCTGCGTTCCTCCGTGCTGCGGGAAAAGGTACGGTGGCCGAAATAACGCCGGTAGTGGCAGAGCCCGACATAGTCGGCCTTCAGATTCTTCCAGGCCCAGTAGAGCCCTGTCATCTCGCAGTAGCCCGGATTTTTCGCGGAGATGTTTTCCCCGCTGTCGTCCGTCACGGGCAGGAAGTGCGGGTGAAGGGCGCTTCCCACCTGGAGGGGAAGATAGACATCGTCCTCCGGTGTCCAGTACGGCTTGTGCATGGCGATCAGAATCTTGATGTCCATCGCTCCTCCGGGTGCGGGTGCAAAGAGATCCCGCTGTTAGCCGAAAACCCTCTCGCACATGTTCAGGGCGCTTTCGATGACCTTGTCCATATCGTAATACTTGTATTCGCCGAGGCGTCCGCCGAAAATAACGTTCTTTTCGGTGGCGGCGAGTTCCTGGTAGGCTTTGTAGAGCTTCTGGTTCGCCTCGTTGTTCACGGGGTAGTAGGCCTCGTCGCCCGGTTTCCAGTCAGAGGGGTATTCTCTCGTGATGTAGGTCACGGGCTGCGTGCCGAACTCGAAGTGCTTGTGTTCGATGATGCGGGTATAGGGAACCTCGCGGGCCGTGAAGTTCATGCAGGCCACGCCCTGATAGTTTTCCTTTTCGAGGCGTTCGGTTTCGAAGCGCAGGCCGCGGTATTCGAGATTTCCCAGCCTGTAGCCGAAGTAGGCGTCGATCTGGCCTGTGTAGAGCACTGTGGAAGCGGCGTCGCGGAAGGCATCGCGGTTCGTGTCATAGTCCACGCCGAGCTTCACTTCCACGCCTTCGAGCAGTCGATCGATGATCTGGTTGTAGCCGCCCATGGGAATGCCCTGCCAGCGATCTTTGAAATAGTTGTTGTTGTAGGTAAGGCGCACGGGCAGTCGCCTGATGATGAAGGCCGGCAGTTCCGTGCAGCTTCTGCCCCACTGCTTTTCCGTGTAGCCCTTGATGAGCTTTTCGTAGATATCACGGCCCACCAGGCTGATGGCCTGCTCCTCGAGGTTGCGGGGCTCGTGATCGATGACGCTGCGCTGCTCGTTGATTTTCGCCAGGGCCTCGTCCGGAGTGGAAATGTTCCACATGCGGGCGAAGGTGTTCATGTTGAAGGGCAGGTTGTAGATTTCGCCGTGATAGTTGGCTACGGGGCTGTTTACGAAGTTGTTGAACTCGGCGAGCTTCGTCACATAGTCCCAGACCTTCCGGATGGAAGTGTGGAAAATGTGGGCGCCGTACTTATGGATGTTGATGCCGTCCTTCTGCTCGCAGTAAATATTGCCGCCGCGCTGGGGACGCCTGTCGATGACGAGGCATTTTTTGCCGTGTTTCTTTGCTTCGCTGGCGAAAACGGAACCGAAGAGACCGCTGCCAACGATGAGATAATCATACTGCATAGTGGAATCCTGTATGGGTTACTTTGCTCCGGCCCCGGTGAGCAGGGGCACGTATGCGGATGAAAATTTGCTTTTCTTGGCGAAATCCAGGACGGACCGGCCTTTTTTGTCCTTCGCCGTGACGCTGGCCCCGGCTTTTATGAGAGCCCGGACGACGTCCTGGCTGGGATTATCCATGGCCAGCATGAGGGCGGTCCTGCCATCGCTGTCCGCTGCGTTGACATCGCAGCCTGCGTTTCTGAGAAGCGGCACGACGTCCGCGTGGCTGTTGCTCATGGCAGCCTGCATGAGGGCCGTCCAGCCGAGCTTGTCGGTCTGCGCGGGCTTTGCCCCGGCATCGAGAAGCACCTTCAGTGCGTCAGCGCTGTTTTTTCTGGCGGCGATGAGGAGCGGCGTCTCGTTGAGCCTGGTCTTCAGGTTCACGTCTGCCCCGTCCTTTATCATGGATGCGATGTCGGCGGCTGCTGCCGTTTCGGCTGTGTTGATGAGGCGCACGGAGGCGGGAGAGACGTTAAGGGTTCTGCCTGCCGCCTCGGCGCGTTTTGCCCTGAAGCTTTCCTTCGCTGCCTCGGCCGCGTGCTGGCCCGGCTCGAGAGCTTCCGCGCCGGCGTCGGCGCAGGGCAGGGCCAGAAGGCCGGCAAGGATGAGAGAGAAGAGTCGATAGGTCATAATGCCACCTTAATTCTGTTCCCCAACCACGTCCTCATAGCGGAAGAAGTGATAGGCGCGGTTATAGGATGTCAGGCTTCTCGGGCCGACAGGATGTCCGTCGCGGAAGCCCGTGATGGTGCCGACAGGCCTGTGCATGCCCTTCGGTGTGGGGATGCCGCGTAGGGGCGGATCCACAGTGAAGGTTTTTGACTGGCCATTCTCCTTTACCGTGAAAGAGGAAATGACGAGTCCGGGATTCTCAAAGGGATTGCTGCCTGCCTTCGGCTGCGGTGTGGCAGGATCCTGCGTGAGGGGGAAGACCGCCTCGATTTTCTCCGCGGCTTCCGGTTTCTGCGGGGACCCCTTTCCGGGCTTTTCGCAGATAAGCAGGAGACGGGCGCCGTCTTTGTCATCGATGGCGAAGCAGGCGATTTTCATGAGGTAGCCCTCACTGCCGGGATCCAGCCTGACCAGGGCCGCGTAGCAGTCTCTGACAAGGGGATGGATGGACATGCTGCTGCGGAAAAAGAGCCAGCTCGTGCAGACAATTGCCACGAGAACTGCCAGAATAATAAACGCTTTGATGATTTTTTTCATGAGGAAGGTGGGGAAGGTAGGACTGTGTCCGCTTCAGGCAGACTCAGGCTGAAATGTCCCGTGGGGACTGTTTTCCGCGCCCTGCCGTCAGCGCTTCCGGGAAAGAGATCGCAAGCCAGCGGCCCTCTCTCCGGAGGGCGGGCGCCCGGAACGCTTTTCCTTACACCGGTGACGCGGTGGACGCAACGTTGGCAGAAGGAGCGGGGAAGATTGGAAAAAAACAGGCAGGGTGTTGACGTAACAGTCTCTTTGATCCACTTTTCGCACAGGCGCGCCAAGGCCGGAATTCCGGCCGTTTCCTGCGCCATCCCATTTTTACGGCTGAGATCCGGGAAAGGCCGTTGCGCGAAGCGGAACAGCCGGACGGATCCCACGACAAGAGGATACCCCATATGACGAGAAATCAGGAAGAGCAGCTGGACGAACTGGCCGATCATATTGCGCAGGCGAAAACTATCCTTACGGATCTTGCCGAAAGCATAGAGACCGTTGGCAGCGACGAAAATCCGGATGATGAAGTGGAAGATACCGGGGAAGCTTCAGACGAGATCGATGCCATGCTTAACACCCTTGATGAGCTTGAGAGCAGCCTGGACGACCTCCGCGAGGCCATCCAGGGCTAGCCTGGGCAGTCCGCTTTCCGCAGACGGAGATTTTTGAGTATGTTATCGAGAGAAGAAGCCCTGACCCTGCTGGACGCAAACGGCGTGAAGGATCATCTCCTCCAGCACTGCATGGCAAGCGAGTCCGTGATGAAAGGGCTTGCTGAAAAATTTGGCGAGGACGCCGAACTCTGGGGCCGCACGGGCCTTCTGCATGATATCGACTGGCCGGCGACAGAGGCCCATCCCGCGCAGCATGGTCTGAAAGGCGCCGAACTCCTTCAGGGGAAACTCCCCGAAGAGGCTCTGCAGGCCATCCGCGCCCACAACAGCGAGCTGAACGGCACGCCCGTGAAGACGCGTTTCGATGTGGCCCTGCGCTGCGGCGAGACGGTGACCGGCCTCGTGACCGCCGCCGCCCTGGTCCGTCCCACAGGCATCACCGGCATGCAGGTGAAGAGCCTCAAGAAGAAGATGAAGGACAAGGCCTTCGCCGCGGGCGTCAACCGCGACATCATCAGGACCTGTCCCGACATGGGCCTTACCCTTGAGGATTTTCTGCAGACGGCCATTGATGCCATGACGAAGGACGCCGCAGCCCTGGGACTGCTCAAGGAATGATGCCGTCCGTCTTTTGATTTTTTTCAGCGCCCGCCCGGGAGATCATCCCGGACGGGCGCTGTTATTCGCGCATGACGCGGAGGAACCAGACATGAAGCCAGCCTTCAACAACGTCATCCTTGACCTCGACGGGACGCTCACCGATTCCGCCGAAGGCGTGTACAACGCCATCGGGTACGCCCTGAAGGAAATCGGCCGCGAGGTGCCGAGGAGCCAGCTCAGATTTATGCTCGGCCCCCCCATCATCGAGGGCTTCACGCAGCTTCTCGGCGGTGACAGGCCCCTGGCCATGAAATGCGTGTCCATCGAGCGCGTATACTCCAACGCGCGCGGCATTTACGAGGGCCGCGTCTTCCCCGGGGTTCATGACATGCTCGAAAAACTGAAAGCCGCGGGCTGCCGTCTTGCCGTGGCCACCTGCCGCACCATGCCCTCGACGGTCAAGGTGCTTGCCCACTACGGCCTGAACGGCTATTTCGACGCCGTGGAGGCGCCGTCCCAGCAGGACCTGAACTTCAGGGGCAAGGCCGGACTCATCGAAAGTATTCTGCGCCGCTTCGGCGCGAAACCCGGCGAATGTCTCATGGCCGGCGACAGGGCGGGCGATATCGACGGCGCCCATGATGCCGGCGTGCGCGCGGCCGGAGCGCTCTACGGATACGGTTCCCGGGAAGAGCTTTCCCGGGCTGACTATCTCTGCCAGACGCCTGATGACATCATGCGCCTGGCTCTCTGCGGGAGGATGTAATGCGTCCTGTTTTCCCCTTTGTTCTTCTCGATCTGGACGGAACGCTCACCGACTCCGCCCCGGGGATCCTCAACGCCATTGAGTATGCCCTGCGGCATTTCCATATTGACGTGCCGCGCTCCGAGCTCAATTTCATGATAGGTCTCCCCATTACCGAAGGCTTCACCAGGCTTCTCGGGGGCGACAGGGCCCTCGCCGTGAAGTGCGTGGCCGTGGAACGCGAGTATTATCACGACCGCGGCATTTTCGAGTCCAGCGTCTTTCCGGGCGTACACGATATGCTCCGGGGGCTGAAGGAAGCGGGATGCCGCCTCGGCCTGGCCACCTGCAAGCCGAGGCACAGCGCCCTGCGCGTGCTTGACCACTATGACCTCGCCGGATACTTCGATTACGCGGACGGTCTTGATCCCGACGGCGGAGCGGTCATGACCAAATCCGCAGTGGTGAGGCGCTGTCTTGAAAAGCTCGGGGGAAGCCCTGACAAAGCGCTCATGGCGGGAGACAGGGCCGATGACATTGAGGGCGGTCACAGCGCGGGCATGCGTGCGGCGGGTGTCCTTTACGGGTACGGCTCCAGAGAGGAGCTTTCCGGCGCGGAGTATCTCTGTGAAAGCCCGGCTGACATTGTGCGCTGTGCCGCGTCCGTGGAGGGGGCAGGAAAATGATGCCCGCCTATCCTTTTGTCTTCATCGATCTCGACGGAACCATCACGGATTCCATCCGGGGTGTGCTGAACGCCGTGGAGTACGCCCTTGCCCGCATAGGGCGGCCGTATCCGAGGGCAGAACTCGGCTTCATGATGGGACCGCCGCTCCGTGACGGCTTCGGCAGGCTGCTCGGGGATGACACCCTGGCTCAGCGATGCGTGAGCCTCTACCGGGAGTATTACACGGACAGGGGCATCTTTGAGTGCACCGTGTACGACGGCGTTCCGGAAATGCTGAAAGGCCTCCGCGCCGCCGGCTGCCGCATCTCCCTCGCCACATCCAAGCCCATTCCCTTCGCACAGCGCATTCTCGACCATTTTCATCTGACCGGGCTTTTCGATATCGTTGACGGGGCCGATATGACAGGCCCGGTCCAGCACAAGCCCGACGTGCTGAAGAGGGCCATGGGGCGCCTGGGAGCGGATCCCGCGTCGTCACTCATGGTGGGCGACCGTTTCTATGACGTGGACGGGGCGCACGCTGTGGGCATGGCCTGCGCGGCCGTGCTCTACGGCTATGGTTCGGAAGAGGAGCTCGCCCGGGCGGAATTTCTCTGCAAAACTCCCTGTGACGTCGTGCCCTGCGCAGCAGGGGCTTTACCCGCCCGGAAAACCTCATGAACGCCGGAGCGGCGTGCTTTCTATTGGGAAAAATCCCCGCACGGAGGAATCACGTATATGTCTGTACAGGAAAAGCGGAGGATTGAAATCCTGCTCGCGCACTGTTCTTCACCGGCTGAAGCCGGGAAGATTGTTCCTGAACTGCTCGGACGGGTCCGGCCCCGGGACTGCAGCCTTCGCGGGCTCCGTGTGCTGGTCAAGCCCAATCTCCTCAGGGCCGTTCCGCTCGCGTGCGCGGATCCTCTGGTTACGGCGGCCGCCTGCGCCTGGCTTCTCGGACAGGGGGCTTCCGTGACCGTGGCCGATTCGCCGGGCTTCGGGACCGCGAGGGGTGTGGCCGCAGCCATCGGACTTGAAGCCGCTCTGAAGCCGCTCGGCCTCGCTGTCCGGCCCTTCACCGCGGGCCCCGCTGTGCGTTTTTCCTCGGGGAGAAGGGTTGTCCTCGCTAAGGAGGCGCTTGAGGCGGATCGCATTCTTTCCGTGGGAAAGTTCAAGGCCCACTCCCAGATGCTCCTCACCCTGTCCTGCAAGAATCTTTACGGAACTGTGCCCGGCCTCCGCAAGGCGCTTTATCATGGCCGTGAGGGGCAGTGCCGCCGGGAATTCGAGGATATGCAGGCCGAGATCCTGGAACATCTGCCGCCTGTGTCCGGTATGGTGGACGGAATAACGGCCATGCACGTGACCGGCCCCTCAGGAGGCAGGCCTTTCCCCCTGCATCTCATCGGTGCCAGTTCTTCTCCCGTAGCCCTGGACGAGGCTCTGTGCGCCGTCGCCGGCCTCAGCCCCGGAAATGTTCCCCTCTCTTCGGCCTTCATGCGCAGGCACTGCCCCGACTGCGCCTCAGAAGGGGCGGAATACGTTTTTCCCCTGTGCGCACCCCGGGATTTCGATGCCACGGGCTTCAGGGTGCCGGACATGCTCATCACAACGTCCTTCAGACCGCTCAGGCTCATGAAAAGCTGCCTGAAGCGCGTCTGGATGGATATTTTCCGCTGATCCCCGTTCCCGTGAGTTCTTTCTGAATGCAGAAGAGTCCCCGGGGAAGCTTTCCCCGGGGACTCTTTGTCATGCATCAGGCCCGGAAGAGGGGCCGGAATGAAAGCCCGCGGCTAGTTGATATCCCAGTCGAGGCCGAAGGTGTCGTGCAGAATGCGCACGGCGAGTTCGAGATACTTCTCATCGATCAGAATGGTGATTTTGATTTCGGAGGTGCTGATCATGAGAATGTTGATGCCTTCCTTGGTGAGGGCGGAAAAAGCCCTGGCCGCGACGCCGGTGTGATTGCGCATGCCGACGCCGATGCAGGAAATCTTGGCCACATTGGTGCTGTAGGTGATATCGCAGTCGCCGTACTTCTTGGAGACGGTGCTGCAGACCTCCAGGGTCTTCTTGAGATCCTTCTTGGAAATGGTGAAGGTCATGTCGGTGTGGCCGTCATTGCTGGTATTCTGCACGATCATGTCCACGAGAATGCCGGCTTCCGAAATGGCGCCGAAGAGAGAAGCGGCAACACCCGGTTTGTCGGGCATGCCGTGCATGGTGACACGGGCCTGATCCTTGTCAAATGCAATGCCGGAGACAAGAAGAGCTTCCATTGTAGAATCCTCCTGGGTCACAAGGGTGCCCGGGTCATCAGTGAACGTAGAACGTACGTAAACCGGAACTTTATATTTTTTCGCAAACTCCACGGAGCGTATGTGCAGCACCTTGGCGCCCATGCTGGCCATTTCCAGCATCTCGTCATAGGAGATCTTGTCAATCTTTCTGGCGCTTTTGCAGACATTGGGATCCGTGGTGTAGACACCGTCTACATCCGTATAGATTTCGCATTCGCAGGAATCGAGCACAGCGGCTATGGCGACGGCCGAAGTATCGGAACCGCCGCGGCCGAGTGTGGTGATGCGGCCGTCGGCCGTTTTGCCCTGGAAGCCGGCGATGACAAGGACATCGTAGTCGTTGAAGAGCTTCCGGATAGCTTCTCCGTCAATGGACTCAATGCGGGCGGAGCCGAAGCTGTCGTCCGTGATCAGCGGAATCTGCCAGGCCAGAAGGGAGCGGGCTTTGATGCCGTTGTCCTTGAGCAGCATGGTGAAGAGAGAGATGGATACCTGCTCGCCTGTGGAGACGAGCGAATCGCATTCAGCGGGATCCGGCTGGGCGGACCATTCTCTGGCGAGGGCCAGAAGATTGTTGGTGTCGCCGTGGCGGGCGGAAAGGACGGCAACGACCTTGTAGCCGTTGTCCAGACCCCTTTTCACCTTGGCCAGTACCTTTTTCTGGCACTCCAGGTCGGCAACCGAGGTTCCGCCGAACTTCTGAACAAGTATTTTCATGAGGAACTCCAACGCCCGGGAACATTTCCTGAAACGGGCGCACTTAGTGTGCAGCGCGGGAGCGCGTCCCCGTCCCCGTCCGGTGACACCGGGTCTCCGGGGAGAAGGGGCATGACGCGGGCCGTGAAACCGGCACGGCAGACCGGGAATGGGCTCAGCGCCTCTCTGGCAGCGCGCGGGCGATGGCTTCAAGGGCCTCGGTGGCGTGCGGGCCTGTGGCGCTCAGCGTCAAAGCTCGGTTTTTTTCGCACTGTTCCGTTTCTATGTCAAAAGTCAGGGCGAGGAAATCCGGAGGATAGTCACGGGGCTGCAGGTAATCCGCCCATTCCACGAGCACCACGGTTCCGGGATCGTCCAGCGCGTCGGCTATTTCATCCGGCAGAGGCGCGTCTCCGCAGCGGTAGAGATCACAGTGCAGGACGGGCGGATCCGTCGGGTAGGAGTTCATGATGGTGAAGGACGGGCTCGATATTTCAGCCTGATCCCCGCCGGGCAGATTTGCCACGATGGCTCCTGAGAGCGTTGTCTTGCCGCAGCCGAGCGCGCCGGTCATGAGAATGTCGAAAGGTCCGTCTTCCAGGATCCGGTCAGCCAGGAATTTTCCAAGCGCTGCCGTGTCTTCGGGCGATGAGAGGTGCAGAATCATCTGGATCCTCCGTTCCGGCCCTGTTTTTCCATGAGGTTTTTCATAACGAGGGGTATGGCGTTCACGATGTCGCCCGCGAGATTCCCCCGGCCGGGAAAAGCTTTCCCCGTCCCGGCTCCGGCGGCCACGTGCCAGATGACGCCGAAAGCCGCGGCTTCCAGAGCGCTCCCGGTGCGGCAGAGCAGGGCTGCTGTCATACCGGCCAGGACATCGCCGGATCCGGCGCAGGCGAGGGCAGGTTCATCGAAGGGCGCCACGATGATCGGGGAATCCATCTGAGCGAGCAGCGTTCCCGCGCCCTTGAGCACGACGGCCGCGGGAGAGAGGCCGGTCAGGGATCTGATGGCGGCGAAGCGGTCCTCCTGCACGTCACGTGGCGGAAGACCGAGCAGGCGCCCGGCTTCACCCGGATGAGGCGTGATAACATCTCTCTCCGTGAGCAGGCCGAGAACTCCGGGATGGGCGGCAATGAGTGTGAGGGCGTCGGCGTCCACCACGGCGGCGGGACGGCCGGGCATAGCCAGCAGGCTTTTCAGAAACGCAAGCGCGTCAGGCCCCGTGCCCATGCCTGGGCCAACGGCGAGGGCACCCGCGCGGCGTATGAGATCGTCCATGCTTTCAGCTGCGGACGGCCATTCTCCGCCGTTTCCGAGGCCGAGGACCATAATTTCGGCATGCGTTCCCTTGATGTCGCGTACGGCTGAGGCGGGAGCCGCGGCAGTAACGAGGCCGGCGCCCGCGCGCAGGGCGGCGAGGGCGGCTGTCTGGGCCGCGCCGGAGAGGCCTCCAGCTCCGCCTGTGATCACGACGTGGCCGTACGTATTCTTATGGGCGTTTTTCTCTGGGCCGGGGAGTGCGTCCGCCTGCTCCATGCCGAGGCAGCGGAAAGAGCATGGGCTGGATTTTTTTACGCAGAGAGGGGTTCCGATTTCGCATACGGTGAGCCTGCCGACCCAGGGACCGGCTTCGGGAAGAACGAGACCCGGCTTCGGAGCAGCGAACGTGGCCGTGGCATCGGCACGCACGGCTTCCGGGCAGGGTCTGCCTGTGACGGCGTCAAGCCCCGAGGGAATGTCCAGCGCGAGCGTGAAGGCGCCCGGCTCGTCATTGATGGCGCACACAAGATCGAGCATGGACTCCGAGAGCGCGCCGTGAAAGCCAGTGCCGAGGAGCCCGTCCACGAGGACGGTGAATTTCCCGCTTTCAAAGTCCGACACGTGACGGAAGGGAACGCCGCAGGCCTGGGCCGCCTTCACGTGGACCGCCGTGCTGCCCTGTGCGGCGCTGAGGGCTTTCGTGTGAAAGACCACGGGCTTCGCGCCATAATCCATGAGGTGTCTCGCGAGGCATGCGGCGTCGCCGCCGTTATTGCCCGGGCCCATGAAGAGAGCGGTGTCACGTCCCGCCACGGATCCGAGTTCTTTCAGAAGGACGCTGAGTGCCGCACGGGCCGCGTTTTCCATGAGCACCGGATCAGGAATGCCGAGCGCCACGGACTGCTGATCCCAGACGCGCATTTCCGCGGGGAGGGGCATGAGGGGAAGGGAGGAAAGAAAAGGAGTGGAAATGAAGTGCTGCTTCTGCATAGTTCTGTGCCCGCGATGTGTCTTTGTTACCGGAGGCCGGTTTCAAGGAGAACGATGGCCGCCGCGAAACCCGCGTCATGGGTGATGCTCACATGGACGGACGTGACGCCAAGTTCCTCGGCGCGTTCCCTGGCCCTGCCCGCGAAACGGATGAAGGGCTGCCCGGAAGGAAGGGAAAGCACGGAGACATCCGAAGGCGCGACGCCTCCGGCGAAACCCGTGCCAAGGGCCTTGACTGCGGCTTCCTTGGCAGCCCAGCGGCCGGCCAGGAATGCCGCGGCGCGCTTTGTGCCTGCGGGGAAGAGAGTTTCTTCGCCTGGAGAGAGAAGGCGTCTTGAAAAGCGCGCGCCGAAGCGGGAGAGTCCTTTCTCCATGCGGCTTATGGAAGCGATATCAATACCCGTGCCGGCGATCATCCGTGCCAACCTTTTGGAACATTGCACATTTTGAAAAAATCATTTAATGGTACACTTTCATTCCGGCAACGACAAGGCGGACTCAGTGGGGCCGCCAGAAAATATTCGGGAGTTAGTCATGAAACTGTGCATTATCGGTACCGGCTACGTCGGGCTTGTCAGCGCTGCCTGTTTTGCTGAAATGGGCAACACGGTAACCTGCGTTGATGTGAAGCAGGACGTTGTTGACAGGCTGAACGCAGGACACGTGCACATTTACGAGCCCGGTCTGGCCCCCATGGTACAGCGCAGCCACGCCGATGGCCGTCTTCTCTTTACCACGGATCTCTCGAAGGGCCTCGAGGGCGCGGAAGTAGCTTTCATCTGCGTCGGCACTCCGCCTGATGAGGATGGTTCCGCCGATCTGCACTATGTCGAACAGGTGGCCGACGAGATCGGAAAGTTCATGAAGAATGACCTCATCGTTGTGGACAAGTCCACCGTGCCCGTGGGCACGGCCGACCGCGTGACCGCCATCATTCAGAAGAATCTGGACGTGAGGGGGCTGAAGCTGAATTTCGAGGTCGTCTCCAACCCCGAATTCCTCAAGGAAGGCGCGGCCATTCAGGACTTCATGAAACCGGACCGCGTGGTTGTGGGCACTTCTTCCGAGAAGGCCGCTGACGTCATGCGCGAGCTCTACGCTCCCTTTGCCCGCACGCGCAGCAAACTCATCGTCATGGGCGTGCACTCCGCGGAAATGACCAAGTACGCGGCCAACTGCATGCTCGCCACCAAGATTTCCTTCATCAACGAGATCGCCAACATCTGCGAAAAAGTGGGCGCCGACGTGCGCGACGTGCGCACGGGCATCGGCTCGGACAGCCGCATCGGCTACCAGTTCATCTATCCCGGCGTGGGCTACGGCGGCTCCTGTTTCCCCAAGGACGTCAAGGCTCTCATCCGCACGGCTCTTGACGCAGGCCTGAAGGCCCCCCTGCTGCAGGCTGTCGAAGATGTCAATAAACATCAGAAGCAGCACATGGCCGAGATCATCGAGAATTACTTCGCCCCCCAGGGCGGCGTGAATGGCAAGACGCTGGCTCTCTGGGGCCTGGCTTTCAAGGCCAACACGGATGATATGCGTGAGGCCGCTTCCGTGGACGTGATTAAGCGTCTTACTGCCGAAGGCATGAAGGTGACAGCCTTCGATCCCGTGGCTGCGGACAACGCCCGACGTATTTTTAAGGACAATGATAATGTGGTCATCGGGAACGATCAGTACGAGGTTCTGAAGGGTGCCCAGGCCCTCCTCGTGATTACTGAGTGGAATCAGTTCCGCAATCCTGATTTCGACCGCGTGAAGGAGATGCTCACTGCGCCCATCGTCTTTGACGGCCGCAACCTGTACTCTCCCGATACCATGGCCCGTCACGGCTTCGCTTACTTCTGCATAGGCCGCCGCGCGGACGGCGCCCGTTAGTCCGGATTTTCTGAACAGACAAAAAGAGCCCCGCTTCCAAAAGCGGGGCTCTTTTTGTTGTGCTCCAGGCTGTTATCTGCAGGCACGCGGAAATCAGGAAAGCGCCATGTCCGGACGGTACGCCCTGCAGAGTGGGAAGAGGGATCTTTTTCAGGATTCCTTCCTGCCCGGTTCAGTTTCAGCGCGAACAGGGAAGAGCAGCGCGCCGAGAAGGAAAAAGAAGGCCGCGCCAGCCGCGAGATCAACGCAGTAATCCGGGAGAATGGCCGGCGGAACAATGAAAGGCAGGACAGAAAGGGCCGCAGCCGGGGGGCAGGGCATGTTCAGGATCTGGAAGAGCAGGAAGACGAAGCACACGGTCAGACCTGCCGCCACAAAGGGGGGAACCCAGCCCTGGGAGGCGAGCCACGCCGCTCCGGCTCCCGCCGCGCCGCCCAGAACGACCAGGAGATAGAGGCTGAAGGGTCTTTTGCGGAAAGGGCCGCCCGGGTTGACGAATTCAATACAGGCGATGATGAGGGGCGGGGCCAGCAGATAGGTGCGGCCTGTGTATTCGGAGAGCCACGCGCAGGCGAGGGTAATGGCGAGAACGCGGCCCCAGCGGAAAAGCAGGGCAGGCAGCTGCCGTCTCTGAGGCAGAAAGTGATACTTCAGCCTGACCTTCGTGTAGTTGCCGTGCCCCGTCCAGTCGAGGATGTAACAGACCAGGGCGATGGCCGCAGTGAAGGCTGCGACCGCCATGGGGTAATAAAGACTGGATTCTCCGGCTACGAGCGGGAGGATGGCGGCCGAAATGGACGGCAGGACTGCCGACGCGGTAATTCTGAGTTCCAGAAGAACAAGCACGAAGGCGCATCCGGCACGGAGCGTGAGCGGTCCGGGTATGTAGTTGATGACGAACCAGCCAGTGAAGGCGGCCAGGGTCGGCGACAGGAAAAGATCAAAATTGGTGGCCATCCAGGGGCGGGCCCTGGTGCCCCAGGCGCCGAAGGCCAGGGCTGCTATCTCGGGGAAGATGACGGCCTCAAGGCCCGTTATCTCAGCCGTGAACACCATGGCCGAAACCAGAGCTGCCACGGCAAGAAGCAGGGGTGGGCGCAGAAAGGGCGCCGGCCTGAAAACAGTTTTCCGCTTGTTCATTCCGCCCTCCTTTTGGAGAAAGAAGGTCATGCTGAACCCAAGGTATACACCCCGTTACAGATGCAGGCAACGCGGAAGGGGAAGAAAATCAGCCGTGCAGGGCGCGGCGGAATTTCAGGGTGCAGAAAGCGCCGAGAGCGAGAAGGGCGCACAGGCCGAGAGGTACAAGCAGGGCCCTGTCGAGGCCGAGTGTGCGTCCGAGGAATCCGAGTGTGGGAGGAAAGAGGAGAAGCCCCGAGTAGCCCAGCAGGGAAACGGCAGCGCTGGCCTGTTCCGGAGCCACGCCCGGGCAGGAACCGGCGCGGCTGAAGAAGATGGGCACCATGGGTGACAGACCCATGCCCATGAGGCAGTAGCCGGCGAGACAGAACCAGGGCTCGGGAGAGACGAGAGCGATGGCCATGCCGCCGAAGGCCAGAAGGGCGCCGCCGACGGAGAGCCTCATATCTCCCCAGAGGCTGCGGAGCCTGTCGTCGAAGAGCCTGAAGACGCCGGAGGTGACGGAAAAGGCGCCGTAAGCGAGAGCAGCGGTTTCTTCATCGGCGCCGCGGCAGGAGAAGAGATAGAGACTTCCCCACTCGGCCACGGAGCCGTCAGCCGCGTACGCCCAGGACACCAGCAGGCCGCAGCAGATGACGAATACGGGCACATGGGTTTTCTTTGCCCTGGCGGTTCCGGAAGCAGGACGGACAGTGTCCTTCTGCAGGCCTCTGAAAGCCGTAGTCAGAAGCAGCGAGTAGCACCCGAGCACAACGGCCGCGTTGATCATGGGAGAAAGGGAGAAGGAGGCGAAAAGGGCACCCGAGAGGGAGCCGAAGAGCGCTCCGAAGCTGTAGGCTCCGTGAAGAAAAGACATGCTCGGGCTTTTGAAGCGCATTTCGAGGAGCATGCCCTGGGTGTTGATGCAGACATCGGCGATGCCCATGCTGAAGCCGCCGCACATGAAGGCGCAGGCCAGGAAGAGTTCGTCCCGGGCTGCGCAGGAAGCCGTGATGCTCAGAAGCAGGGTGATGGTGAAAATGATGGCCAGGGGGCGGCTTCCGAAGCGGCGTACGAGAGTGGCGCTCACGAGCAGGGACGCGAGCGCCGCCAGGCCGAAATAGAGGATAAGCATCCCGATTTCCGCTTCGTTGAGGCCTGCCTGCTCCCTGATGGCGGGCAGGCGGGATGTGAAAAGCGAGTACGTGAGTCCCGGAGCGAGGAAAAAGCAGGCGCAGGAGAGACGTGCCCTGGAAAGGCTGGAAGAAAACATATTGTGACCTCTGAAAACAAGAGAAGCCGTTGCGTGATGCAGCGGCTGGCCATGACCGGAAGAGCAGATTCTCTGTTCCGGCAAATTGCGGCAGTATGTACATGAGAGAAAAAGGAATGGCAAGCGGCAGGCCGCAGAAAAGAGGGAAAAGCCGGAATAGGTTCATTTCCGCTGGGCTGACAGACGGAATGCCTTCTGCCGGAAGGACAGGGCTTCCGGACAGGGAAGCCGGACCTGCGCCTTCAGCGTTTTCTTCCCGGACGGAAAACGCATCGCTATACCCCCGGAGCGGGATGCCCGGCGGGCACGGAAGCGGTAGAAAAAATGGACGCTTATGTGGACCTTTTTTCATTCCTCCGGCGTTGCGTGAAAGGGGGTTTTTCTGTACACAGAAAAGAAAAATTTTTTGTGCGGCGTTTTTCTTTTCTGACCTCTGCCTGCGGCACGCTGCAGGCGGAAAGGCCGTGACAGGGCGCCACTGTTTCTGATGAGGAGGATTCTATGCGTAAATTTCTGCTTCTCCCGCTTCTGGGGGCGGCGCTGCTTTTCGGCGGATGCAACCTTCCGGGCGAAAACAATATTGTGTATGTCGACGTCCAGAAGGTTTACAGTGATTCCAAGGCTGCCCAGGCGGCCGAAGAGCATATGAAACAGGTCCGCGATGCGCTTCAGAAAGGAATGGACGAGATTGGCCAGACCTACGCGAACGCGGCCCAGGATGCCCGCGAGAACGCCGTGCGCGAAGGTATTATCAAGCTGAATACGCAGATGGAGCGTGAGCGGGAGGCCGCACGTCAGGTCGTGTTCAAGACCATGCAGGACGCCATCGACCATTACGGTGAGCAGAATCCGTCAACGACAGTGGTCGCCCGCCAGAATCTGCTGCGTCCGGCCAAGGATATGAAGGACATCACGGCCGACATCATTTCCGAGATGGATACCAAGACTCCGAAGTTCGCCGAGCTGCCCAAGGTTTCCGTGAAGGGGCCGGACGATAAGTCCGCAGCCGGCGCCGCCCAGCAGGCTCCCAGGCCGGCTCAGGGCGCCCAGAAGAAGTAAGACCGCAGCGCGGCGGGGGTGCGTTTTTCCCGCCGCCGCTTTCAGGAGGAAACAAGATGGCTGAAGAACAGAAAGAAAATCAGGCCCAGAACGGTACGCAGGAAACCCGTCTGCCCCTGAGCATCGACCGTTCGAAAGAGATCTCGAAATACATGAACGTCTTCAACGCGTCGTTCGCCTATAACGAGGTGTTCCTTGAAATGGGCCTCGGCCGCGTGCTCGACGAGGCCGGCAAGCAGGTTTACAGCGTGCGCATGAATGAAGTCGTCAGCATGACGCCCCAGACGCTCAAGGCCCTGGCCATGGTTCTTGGCAGGGTCTGCCAGAACTACGAGGCCCAGTACGGCCCCATCGGCAACGGGATTCCCAAAGATAAAGTGCAGTAGGCGCCCGCTTCTGAAAAAATACGAAAAACCTCCGTTTTTTCCCGGGACGGAGGTTTTTTTGCATCCGGGGAAGCCGTTCTTCCGAATCTGTCCGCCCGGAGAAGTCTTTCTTTTCTGATTGTCCGGGGACTGCCCGTGTGACTCTGGGGTCCGGGGAGCGCCGGTGAGAAGAAGAGCTGTGCCGCCTTTCCACGCAAACGGGGCATGACGCCGCGTTCCGGATGACATGGGCAGGAAAATACTCTTAAGGGAAGAAGCCTGCCGTGCACGCCGGAGAGGCCTGGCCGGAGCATGTGCCTGCCCCGGGGTGACCCCGTTCTCTCCCGCCGGAACCGGGCATGAAGCGCAGTTCTTCTTTTTTCTTGACCGGAGGGCAAAAACGGCTACTTTTTTCTGCGCGGCACGTCTGTGCCAGAGAAGGAAAAAGCCTTATGAACAAAGTTCTGCTTTCAGTGGCGCTGGCTCTGGGTCTCTGCGGGAGCGGCTGCTTTTCCCAGTCCACGGACAAGAATGACATCCGTTTCGTGGATGTGGACCGGATTCTTACCCAGTCCAAAACAGCCCGCGTGCGCGACAGCCATATAGAGGCTGTGAACCAGTCCCTCAAAGCGGATCTCGAGAAGCTCATGCAGGCCATGGCCCGCGCTCCGGAAGCCGAGCGCCGCCGCGCCGATCAGATGGGCATTTCCGTCATGGACAGGGTTCTCGCGAAGGAAACGGCGGCCGCGGAAAAAATCATGCGCGACGGCATACGCGAGGCCGTGAACCGCTACGTCAACAAGAACCCCGGACACATCATTGTCGACAGGGGACACGTGCTGAGCGCGCCTGCCACGGCCGGGGACATTACCCAGATCATCATGGATGATCTGGACTCGCATCCCGTTTCTTTTCCTGATTTTTCCGATTCCGCTCTCGCGGACATGAGCAGGAACGTCAGGGCCTACGAGCCGAAGCAGGCCAGGGTGGTTCCGGCGGAGCCGGCCCCGTCCGGGCCGAAGCACAGGGAGAAGGAAGAGCGGAAGCACAAAAAGCACCGCCACGAGAAATAAATACTGTTCCTCCGGTCAGCGCAGGGCGCTGATAAAACAGAGGAGCGGCAGCAGGAAGGCGGCTGTTCCCGCCGCGGCCTGCCAGGCCGGCCCGGCGGAAGACGGAAAGCGGCGCAGGATGAGACCGAGAAGAAGTCCCAGGCCCGTGCCGCACGCGAGGCCGCAGATATGGGCCATATAGTCCGTGTTTTCCCCTTCCGTTCCCAGCATGGCAAGCAGGGCCGCTCCGGCGGCGAGGGGAGGCACGGCGAGGGCTCTGGAATGCAGGCTCATCAGCCCCGAAAGCGCGCCAACAGCCGCGAAAAGGGCTGTTGAGAAGCCGATACTCACGGCAGGCGCGGTCCGCAGAAGGGCTTCCGCGCAGTAGCCGAGCGTGCCCCCGAGCACAGTGACCAGCATGGCCCAGCCCGGACCTGCCGCGCGTGAGAGGAACCAGAGGAAGAGAGCCGCGAAAACGCAGTTGCCGGTCAGATGCTGCGCGTCCGCATGCAGGAAGAGTGCCGTACCCGCGCGGTGCCATTCGTGAAAGATCCGCGTGCGGACTGTGTCCATACCGAAAAGATCCACCCAGCCCGACGGCGTCTGCGGAAAGAGGGCTGTGAAGGCTCCCGGCAGCGTCCTCCATCCGTTTCTCATGAGATGGAGCAGAATCACGGGAACGAGGAGAAGCGCCGAAAGGGCGGAACAGGGATGTTCCGGCAGGACTGGCAGCCTGCGCATGGCGCGTTCCGGCTCGGCTTCGAAGTCCGCGAGCTCGGCGCGTGAGCGTTTTTCCGTGAGGCAGGGCACCCAGAGCACGGTTTTCTGCCCCGTTCCGCTGACCCATCGGGGCAGCCCGAGGGCATCGAGGACAAGGGGCCAGTAGCGGCGCCGGCGGCGGTCAAGGCCTTCCGGCGGGGAAACGGGCACCCAGTACCGGAACGGCGGCCCGGGCAGGCGCGTCATGACGAAGGAGGCCTTCGTGTCCCGCCCCGGCCTCCGTCTGAGGAATGTCAGACGGCGGACACGGCGTAAAGAGAGAAGCCCGCTTCTCTGGACGCGGCTCTTTCGCCGGACGGGGAGCGCGCTGGGAAAGAAACGTTTCTGCATGGGGGATGGATCCGGGCTGGGAATACAAAAAAAGCGCCCTGCAGGAGACCTGCGGGACGCTTCAAATTTCGTAAAGAAAAGAAAAACTAGCCTTTCACAGCCTTGCGGGCGGCGGGCTTCACAACGAGGCCGCTGCGGAGGCAGCGGGTGCAGACGCTGATCGTGGCGACACGGCCGTCAGCAAACTGATGGCGGACGTTCTGAAGGTTGGGATTAAAACGACGCTTCGTCTGATGATGGGAATGGCTGACGTAGTTGCCGACTTCAGGACGCTTGCCGCAGAAAGCGCACTCTTTGCTCATGGTTTTCCTCCCGTATATCTCAGCAGATAATATTTTTTGAAAATTGGCAGCACAAGCCTGAAAGCAGAGCGGGGGAAAGGCTATGAGACAGGGCACATCCTCCACACAGGCGGTGCAGTTGCCTTCTATAGATGAAAGCCGCCGAAATTGCAAGAAGAAAAGGCGGAAAAAAGGAAAATCTTTCAAAGCCCGTGCCAGGGGAAAGGAAAAGGATTGGTATTCCGTTTTTTCGGACTGTTGCTGAAGAACAGCCAGAACAATACCCGGAATGCCGGAAGGCCGCGGGCAGAGGAAAAAAAGGAACCCGCGGAAGAACAAACCGGTTTTCCGCGGGCCCCTTTTACCAGCTGAAGGAATTCAGCGTGAACGCATCCCCGCCCCGGAGGCGGAGAACTTCTGGCGGATCAGGTTAACGGCGGTGCATTCTGTACTGGCAGAGCAGGCCGTCCTGGGCGGCCTTGAGCACGCAGCCGTTGCAGTTCGTGCACCCGGACTTGTGGTAGTAGCCCTCGGCCCAGTGACGGATGAGATTGGGTTCGCAGGTCAGCGGGCGGTTGAAGCCGACGAAGTCGCAGATTCCGTTGTAAATGAGGTTCTGGGCGCCTTCGAAGGAACGCACGCCGCCGGTGAGAATGACCGGGATGGAGAGCTGCTTCCTGAACTCGCTGCAGGCCTTGCGGTAGTAGCCTTCCTGTTCCGCGCTGGTCGCGCTGTGGCGCTTGAAGAGCCTCGAGAGGTAGAACATGGTGCCGCCTGTGAGCTCGATGGCATCGAGGCCGGCTTCGTTCATCAGCCTGGCGGTGTAGATGGCGTCGTCAATGGTGAGGCCGCCTTCAAGGAAATCATCCGTGTTCAGCTTGGCCAGAATGGGATAGGACGGGCTTGTTTCCTGGCGGATGGAATCGATGATCTCGCAGGCGAAGCGGGCGCGGTTCTCAACACTGCCGCCGTACTCGTCGGTACGGGTGTTGATGGCGGGCGAGATGAATTCGCTGAGGAGATAGCCGTGTGCGGCGTGTACCTGCACGCAGTCAAAGCCCACCTGCTTGCCCTTCTTGGCCGCGTACGTGAAATTCTTCTCGATCTGCTTGATTTCGCCGGGGGAAAGCATGTGGCTGCGCTTGACGTCCTCGGAAACGACAGGGCCGACGCAGTCGCCGGGGAGATCCTTCTCGTCGCGGAAGAGGCCGGCGTGGGATATGTTCAGACCGGCCAGGGCCCCGTAGCTGTGGATAGCCTTCACAAGATTAATGAGTCCCTCGCGGCAGGTGTCGTCGACAATGGAAATCTGGCGGAGATACGCCTGTCCGCCGGGTTCGGCGTAGACGGGGCCGGGGAAAATAAGGGCGGCGCCGCCGGCCGCCAGCTCTCTGTAAAGATTGATCATTCTGTCGGTGACATGGCCCTCGCGGTCGGCCATGCCTTCGTACGTGGCAGAACGGATAGTGCGGTTGCGCAGGACAAGATCCTTAATCTTCGCTTCTTCGAACAGTGTAGCCATAACTGAATGCTCCTTCTCCTTTCGTGCCAGGACTCGCGCGGCGGCAAAACGGTAACCGCCGTTTCCCTGACGCTTACATTGCAGTCACAAATAAAATAACTCATTGCCGGACCCGGGGCAATGATTTGCGGCTCTTTTCGGCCCTTCTTTTGTGAAATTTTTTTCATATTGGGAATTTTTTTCCGGCAGGCACGGGACAGGAAGTTCAGAAGAGGCTTCCGGAATTCCTGTTTGACAGGAGGGGCGGCCGGTGTCAGAAAACCTTCTTCACCCTGAGACAGATTCCGGAAAAAACAGGATACGAACCGTGAAACAAGAGACTTTTACGCACCCATCCGTCTGGCTTGCCCACCGCATCTCGTACGGTGAGACGGACGCCATGGGCATCGTGTACTACGCTGAATATTTCCATATCTTCGAGAGAGCGAGAGACGCCATTATCCGTCTCTCCGGCATGAGTTACAGGCTCGTGGAGGAAAAGGGCTTCTACCTTCCTGTCCGCGAAGCCCGCTGCCGCTACCGCTCCCCCGCGCACTTTGACGATGTGGTCTGGTGCCGCGCCGGTGTTTCCGGGTGCGGCCACGCTTCCATTACCTTCGAGTACGAACTCTACGACGAAGAGAAGAAACTCCTTCTCGTCACCGGCATGACGCAGCATGCCTGCACCACGGCCGTCGGGCGTCCCGTACGCCTTCCGGACTGGCTGCGGGAATGCGTCGAGAACTTTGAGGATGGCCGTGAAATCACGCTCTGAGAACGATTCCTCTCTTTTCCGTCTGAAGGATTTCTGGCGCGGCAGCCGGACATCCCTGCCCATGATGCTGGGCTTTATTCCCTCCGGCATGGTTCTCGGCGCGTTCTGCGTGAACAAGGGCTTTCCCGTCTGGGGCGTGCCCATGCTTACCGGTCTCAATTTCGCCGGCGGTTCCGAGTTCGCTTCCGTGGCGCTCTGGACCATGCCTCCCAATATCCTGCTTATCGCGGCTGTCACGCTGCTCATCAACAGCCGGCACATCCTCATGGGAGCGGTATTCAGCCTCTTTATGAAGGGAGTGCCGGCGAGGCGCGTGCTGCCCGTGATTTTCTTCATGTGCGATGAGAGCTGGGCCATGGCCCTCTCCGAGGCCTCGCGGCAGGGAGGAAAGAAGGATCTGCCGGCGCTGTATTCCTATTACATCGGCGTCTGTGCCGTCCTGTATGCCGGATGGGTCCTCTCAAGCATGGCGGGTGCGTTCTTTGCCCCCTTCCTTGGTAGCGATATCCGCACCTGGGGGCTCGATATGGCGTTCCCCACCACATTTTTCGTCCTGCTGCGCGGTATGTGGAAAGGATGCCGGAAGGCGATCCCCTGGGCTGTAAGCCTCTTCGCCGCCATTCTGGCCTATCTCTGGCTGCCAAAGGGCTGGAGCGTTCCCGCCGGAACGGCGGCCGGCCTTCTCGTTGTTGCTTTCATGCCCGACGGAACGGCGAAGGACACTCCGGAAGGGAGCGCGGACGCAGGAGGCGGGGATGACCGTTAAGTTCGTTCTCGCCGTCCTGTGCATGGCGGCTGTCACGTATTTCACCAGAGTGTTTGGCTATCTGGTTCTCCATGACCGCAAACTCAGCCCGACTGTTCAGAAACTTATGGAGGCGAGCCCGGGCTGCGTCCTGATTTCTGTTGTGGCTCCCTATTTTGCCACGACGAATCCCGCCGATCTCGCGGGTCTGGCTGTCGCCGTCCTGGCCGCGGCGAAGCTGAATTTCTTTCTGGCCGTTGTGACCGCCATAGCCGCGGGAGCCGCTTTCAGGAATCTGCTGCCGCTTCTCGGCGTGTGAGATCATGCCTGCCCGGAGCATGCTGTAAAAAGGAAAGGGGGGGGAGCGCTTCTTCGTGCGCTCCCCCCCCCTTTTTGACTGATTTGTCAGCCGGCCGGGCTTATTTCACGTCAATGCGCTCTATCCTGAAAATGACGGGTCTCGTTCCGTCGTTGCAGCAGGCTATCATGACACGGTCATCCTTCGTCCATCCGTGCATGATGCTTCCGCCCTGAAGGGCCGTGTAAATATAGCGGCTGATGGCGTCCCACGCTTCCGAGCAGAAAGGCACGCCTTCGGATCCGCAGTGGGCTGTCCCGGGAGACTGCAGGCAGCCTTCATCGGGAGTTCCTGACTTAATGAGGGTACCGGCCCCGCAGTGCCAGTAGTCGTCACGTTCGTCATTCCGGCAGAAAAGAAATTCGTCACCCACGTTGTAGCAGGGACATTTGCCGCTGTCCGGAACGGCACAGTACTGCTTCTGCAGTTCAGGATAGAGTTTTTTGTCTATGACTGTGACTCTGCATCTGTGTTCCATGGCTGGCTCCTCTGCCCGGATTGCCGGGCCGCTGATAGAGTGAGCGGGAAGATGGGGGCAGAGACCGGCTGAGGCCGGCACCCCCGCCTTCCCGTGTTCCGCCGTCGTACCGGCCTCCCTTCCCCGGGACCGGCACGCTGCGGCGGCTTATCTGAACGTACAGCCGTTGGGACCGCAGGTCACGCCCTTTCCCTCCGGCGGCACGAGTCCGCTGCGCTTCATGACGCCCAGCAGCACATTGTTGAAGAACTGCTGGGGCATGGCGCCGTCAAATGTGTACTCCCTGTTGATCACGAAGTAGGGAACCGCGTAGATACCCATTCTCCTGGCGTCCAGCTCGTCTTCCTGCACTTCCTTAATATAAGCGTCCGTATCAAGGAACGCTGTGTCGAGCCCTTCCTTACGGGCCAGGCTTTCGAGGACGTTTCTGTCGCTGACATCGAGGCAGTCCCGGAAATAGGCTTCGAAGAGACGATCCATCATCTCCGGCCTGCCGTTGGCTTCGGCGTACTTGGCGAGCCTGTGCGCATTGAAGGTGTTGGCGCAGATGGCCCTGTCATAATGAAACGTGAGCCCGTCCTCAGCGGCGGTCTGGCCTATTTTTCTGAGGTTGGCCGCGACCTTTTCCGGGGCCGCGTTGTAGGCTTTTGCGTAGTGGCTGACGCAGGATTCCGGTTCCTTCACGTCCGGATTCAGCTCGAAGCTTCTCATGACGACTGTGAAGATATCTTCCGCGTGCAGGGCGGCGATGGCCTTTTTGAGGCGTGTGTCCGCGATATAGCAGAAGGGGCAGCCGATATCGGACCATACTTCAATGTTCATGGGGCGATCTCCTTGAGGGAACCGGCCTGTACTACGGCCCCCTGAATGGATGGTGTAGGGGAAATTTTGTTTAGTGGCTCTTCTTCCAGGCCTTTATTTTGGCGAGCCGCTCCTTAAAGCGTACTTCCAGTCCCTGATCCGTGGGCTGATAGTAGACCCGGTCCAGCAGGGAATCCGGCAGACACTGCATGCTGGTCAGTTTGTCCTTCGCGTCGTGGGCGTACTGGTAGCCCTTCCCGTAGCCCAGATTTTTCATGAGGCCCGTGGGCGCGTTGCGGATCACGAGGGGAACCGGCTCGGCGAGGTGCTGTACGGCGTCCTGCTTTGCCAGGTTGTAGGCCGTTTCCATGGCGTTGGATCTCGGCATGAGGGAGAGATAGATGACGGCTTCGGTGAGATGCACGTTGCATTCCGGCATGCCAAGATAGTGGCAGGCCTGATATGCGGCGGACGCGATGACAATGGCGTTGGGATCCGCGAGGCCCACGTCCTCCGCCGCGAAACGCAGCACCCGGCGGGCTATGTAGAGAGGATCCTCTCCGGCCTCGAGCATGCGCGCGAGCCAGTAAACCGCGGCGTCCGGATCAGAATTGCGCATGGACTTGTGCAGGGCGGAGATGAGATTGTAATGCTCCTCTCCGTTTTTGTCATAGAGGAGCGATTTCTTCGAGGTGCACTGCTCCAGGAGTTCCTCAGAGACGGTAATGGTCCCGTCTTCGGCCTGATCCCCGTTGAGCACGGCCATTTCGAGCGTGGAGAGGGCTGTCCTGGCGTCGCCGTTGGCGAATTCAGCTATGGCGTGGACAAGCTCCGGGCCGATGATGACCTTCGAGGAGCCGAAACCGCGCCTGTCCGTCAGGGCTCTTCTGAGGAGCGACTCGATGTCCTCCGTGCCGAGAGGCCTGAGCACGAAGACCCGGCAGCGCGAGAGAAGGGCGCCGTTGACTTCAAAAGAGGGATTTTCCGTTGTGGCGCCGATGAGTATGATGCTGCCCCTTTCCACGAAGGGCAGGAAGGCGTCCTGCTGGGCCTTGTTGAAGCGGTGTATTTCGTCCACGAAGACGATGGTTCTGGCGCCGTATCGTCTGTTGTCCTCCGCCTTCTGCATGATGGCGCGGATGTCTTTGATGGCGCTCGTGACCGCGGAGAACGTGATGAACGAGGCCTTCGTGTGCGTGGCGATGATGTGCGCCAGCGTTGTTTTGCCCACGCCAGGAGGCCCCCAGAAAATCATGGAGGACAGATGGTCGCTTTCGATGAGGCGGCGCAGTATCTTCCCCGGCCCCACAAGATGCCGCTGCCCGGCGTACTCGTCGAATGTGCGGGGCCTGAGGCGTGCCGCCAGGGGCTGTGAAGAGAGCGTGTCAAAAAGGCTGGCCTGTTCTGCCATTATGGCTTTCCTCCTCTTTTTTACAAATACCAGAAGAGCCCGGCTGTCAAATGCCTCTTCCGTCTGCCGGCCGTAAACTGATGCGCCCATGTCACGGAACTGTAACGTTGCGTGGATAGAACATGAGCGGATTCGGCCCCGATGGGCGGCCGCATCCCTCCCGCTTTCGCGGGAAAAAGAGCGGTACCTTCTTTCCGTTCTTCAGCCCGTCTTTTCCTGATTGTGGGGGGAACGTCCCTTGGCCGGGGGCGCGGGCGCGTTTCCGGCCTGGCTGAAAGGGCCGTTCCTCCCTTCCGGTTTTTACTGGAGCGGGACAGGTTCCCTGCCAGGAAAGATTTTCTGAAGTACCTCTGGGGTAATCCTTATGTTTGGTCCGGATTTTATGTCGGCGGACTGGCCTCCCGAAGAGCCTCTGTTCATGCGGGAACATTCCTCTGATCACCGCTTTTCCGTGAGCATGCGCGATCTCGCCGCAGCCAACGGTCTGTTTCTTTCCGAAGGACAGGAGCGGCAGGTCTGCTGCGAGCTTGTCTGGAGCGGTGCTCCGGAGGACTGGGGCTGGGCTGTCTTTGCCGGTCTGAAGGACGTCTCCGCCTTTGTGCAGAACCTGTACTTTACGCCTGAGGATATCCGCATCCTTGCCGGCACGCGAGTCTTCAGCGATGAATTCCTGGATTATCTCGCCCGGTATCGTTTCCGCGGCAGCATGGAATCCGTGCCTGAGGGCACGGTTATTTTTCCGGGTGAACCTGTGCTTACCTTACGCGGCGGGCTTATCGACGCTCAGCTTTTTGAAAGCGCTCTGTGCGATCTGGCCGGCCAGGCGTCATACATCGCCACAAAAGCCAGCCGTCTGGCGCGGGCCGCGGGCGGACGCGCGGTTTTCGTGCGTGACGGCTCCGGCGCTCTCACTGCCGGAGCTGCCTCCTCATGCCGGGAAGCCGCGTATACCGGCGGCGTCTCGTTCCCGGCCGGTCCCTTCCGCGGCGGGGATGAGGAAAGAGAGCCGGAGAGGGCCGGCCTGCCCATGACCCGCAACTGGGTGCTCGCCCACGAAAGCGAGAACCAGGCCTTCCGCCGTTTTGCCGAAATTTACCCCGTGAACTGCTGCCTCCTCGTGGATACGGAGGACGTCCTGAAATCGGGCATACCCAACGCCATACGTGTGGACAGGGAAGTCCTGCGTCCCATGGGCCGGCGTCTCGCCTGGGTCCGCATGGGAGCAGGGAATATATCCTGGATTTCCCGGCGGGCCAGAAGCATGCTTGACGAGGCGGGAATGGCCAACTGCGGCATCATGGTGTCGGGCCTTCACGATGAGAAGTCTGTGGAGAACGCTGTGCGGCAGGGTGCCTGCGTGGACGCCTTTGACATGGAGAGTCTCTTTTCCGGCCCGTGCGCCGGGCTTGATATGGAATGCAGCCTCGTAGGGATGCAGGGGCGGAAACTCTGCGCTCCCAGTGCGTTCCGGAATGCCTCAGCGCTGAATCTCGCTGACTCCGGAAACAGGCGCCTCTACCGGATTTTTGATGCACAGGGCGTGGCTGCAGCAGATCTCATAGCTGAGGATGGCATTCTTCCCGGGATCCCGGATGAGATTGAGTGCGTTGATCCGTCCAGGCCATGGCAGACAGAGACGTTCCGCAGCTGCTCCGTAACCCCCCTCTATGAAATTTTTGCCGAGGACGGCCGTATCTGCCGTATCGGGCGGAGCCCCGAAAGCGTACGTGCCGCGGTGAGACATCAGCTCAGTTGCGGGATCCGGCCGGACGAAACCCGCCTCTCGGATCCCGTGGCCCACAGGATACTTCTGAGCCGGGGAATCTGCCGCTGCGGCCTGAAGGATTTGGAAGGCAGCTGCGCGTGAAAGCAGATCTTGCCATTCAGGTAAAAAATACTTATATATGCCGCAATCCGAAAGGGGGCGCACTGGTTTCGACGGGGAAGTGGAAGCCAGGGCTGCAGGTCGAGGCGCCGTGGACCTCGTAAAAAGCGGCAAAATAGTAATTGCCAACAACGATTACGAATACGCTTACGCTGCCTAGGCAGCGGATGCGCAAATGACCTCCTGAAGGTCAGGTCAGACCGGGTGACGCCTGATAATCCGGATCTGGCCACGATTATCAGGCTGGCAGGAGTTAATGCCCACCGGGACTTCCTGCGAGAACTTACGGAAGGCTGGTTCCGGCGCGCCTGACCGATGGCAAACGCCAGGGACGAGATTTAATGTCGGCCTAAACCTGTAGAGGCTTTGCGTGGAATTTTCTCGGACGGGAGTTCGACTCTCCCCGCCTCCACCATGAAACGGGAAACAAACGGTATCGCGGAACGTAAAAATTCTGTGATACCGTTTTTTTTTTGCCCGTGGTCAGGGAATGGAAAGAGAGGAGGGCGGCAGGTCCACGGCCGCCGGGAAGCGCGTACGCCGGGGCTTCCCTGTCCGTGGCGCGGGCATACGCTTCTCCGGAAAAACAGAGAAAAATAGGAGCTTGTATGAGCGATATTACGGAAGAAATGCTTGATGAATTCCGGGCCCGGTACGCGTCAGACAGAGAGGCCCGGGTTCTCAGTGCGGCCATGGCCAAAACCGACATGGCGGATCTGGCCTATGTTCCCGCCAGCGCGGCTCTCCTCCGAGGCGCATTTCCCGTCGAGGTGAAGACGCGCGGCATAACGGCCCAGCAGAAGTCCGGACGGTGCTGGCTCTTTGCCGCGCTCAATATCCTGCGCGAGCATGTGGCCGAGGCCTGCGGACTGGATTCCTTTGAGCTGTCCCAGAACTATCTGTCCTTTTACGATAAGCTTGAGAAGGCCAACAATTTTTTGGAAATGGCCATTACTCACGCCCATGAGCCGCTCAATGGGCAGCTTATGCGTTATGTCCTGCAGGGCATGACCGATGGCGGGTACTGGTGCGAGGCCAGGGATCTTATCGAAAAATACGGCGTTGTCCCGAAGCTGGTTCAGCCGGAGACGTATCAGTCAGAACATACCGACCGCTTCCTGACCATCATAAACCGCCTCCTGAGGAAGGATGCCATGGAGCTGCGCGGGCTCGTCCTGGACGGAGCGGACCCTTCTGCACGCAGGAAGGAAATGCTGGCGGAAATCTACAGAGCCCTGTGCATCGCCTTCGGTGAGCCGGTCCGGCGTTTTGATTTCGCCTACCGCGATAAGGACAGGAAGTATCATGAAGAACGGGATCTGACGCCGCTCGGGTTCTACCGGAAATTTGTCGGACTGTCCCTCAGCGACTACACGCCCGTTATTAATGAGCCGACGCCCGACAAGCCACTCAATACACCCATCGTGTTCCACGGTATCGAAAATATGGCTGGCCGGGATATGGAGGCCCTGCACCTGACGCAGGAATCGCTTGAGGATCTCTGTGTCAGGCAGCTCAGGAATGGTCAGGCCGTCTGGTTCGCCTGTGACGCCGGCGCGTCCGGAGCCAGGAAGGAGGGGCTCTGGGATCCGGACAGTGTCCGTTATGAGGCCCTTCTGGGCGGTTTTTCAACGGCCATGTCCAAGGGCAGCCGGCTCGAGTGCGGCAACAGTTCCGCGACGCACGCCATGCTCCTGACCGGTGTTCATTTCGGCGCCGATGGCAGGCCGGACCGCTGGAAGATCGAGAACTCCTGGGGCAAGGATGTCGGTGAAGATGGCTATTTCGTCTGTTCCGGGAGCTATTTCCGCGAATACGTCTACGAAGCGGTCATTGATCGCCGGCATTTCAGCCCGGAGCAGCTGGCAATGCTGAAGAAGACACCTGTTGTTATCAACGCCTGGGACGAAGACCGGTAAACCGGCGCTGAAGTGGAATGCTGCGGACAGTTTGACGCTGTTCAGCCGCCAAAAATGAAGCGGGCCGCCGAAGCTGCGGCGGGCCCGCCGTATCAATCTGTACTTTGATGCCAGAGTCCGCCGGCAGCGCAAGTTCTCTGCGGCATCGGAGAATGCAGCCTGCATAAGGGCATGGGAAAAGTCCCGGACCCGCGATAAGGCTTTCCTTTGCCCGCAGTTCAGAAAATCTGTTTCGCCGGCAAAGAGGTTTTTCCCTGCCGGAGCCCTGAGAAAATTTTTTCTCCAGAGAGGATGCTGGGCGCTGACAGAGCGTATTCCCCCTGTGTGACTGGAAAGAGCCGCGCAGAACACGGAAACGTGTCCCGCATTTTTCTGCCCGGCCGTACTGGCTTTTTAAATGTATTTATTATAAATACACCTCTTGAAAACGCGAGTACGTTAAAGGAGGCCAAATGGGACTTCTAAAAACCTTTTTCAACAATACCGGGAGGCCCGCGGGTTTTCTCGGGCGGGTTATGCTCTGGAGTATGAACTGGGGGCACGCGCCTGTAGCGGACTGGGGAATGGGATTCATTTCCGGGCTCAGTCCGCAGCATATCGCGGATATCGGGTGCGGAGGGGGAAGAAACGCAGCGGAACTCCTGCGGCGTTTCCCCGGCTCCTCGCTGACTGCCGTTGACTACTCTGAAGAGTCGATCGAAAAAACGCGGAAGGTCAACAGGGAGGCTGTCAGTGCAGGAAGGTGCGAAACCCTGGTAGCGGACGTGTCATCGCTGCCTCTGCCTTCGGATCACTTTGATTTGGTCACGGCCTTTGAAACTGTCTACTTCTGGCCTGATCCGGCAGAGAATTTCCGCGGGGTGAGGCGCATCCTGCGGCCGGGCGGTACGTTTCTGATTGTTAACGAGGCTGACGGGACAATCCCCCGGGATGCCAGATGGACGGACATCATCGACGGGCTGAAAATATACAATGGGGATCAGCTTATCGGTTTCCTCAGAGAGGCCGGCTTTACCACTTGCAGGGCTGAGCGCGATCAGAAAAAGCACAGGCTCTGTGTCATCGCTGAAAAATAGGGGATCCCTGGATATTCCCTGAGAAGAAGTCCGGACCGCCGCATGTCTTTCCGGTTTTCATGCTGGCGGCCCGGACTTTCAGCAGGATGAAACTGGTTTTTCCCGGTCTTAGCCGAGGTTTTTGCGGAAAAATTCCGTTATCCTGTCAAAGGGAATGACGTCCAGGTTGTCGTACAGATCCGTGTGGACGGCTCCCGGGATGAGCAGAAGTTCCTTGTTGCCGCCCCTGAGTTTTTTGAAGGCGTCCTTTGTGAAGTAGCAGGAGTGAGCCTTTTCCCCATGGATCATGAGCACTGCGCTGCGGATTTCGCCGGCGTAGCAGGTGATCGGCATGTTCAAGAAGGACAGGGCCGAGGTTTTGTTCCAGCCATTGTTCGAGTTGAGGGAGCGGCTGTGGTAGGCGCGGTGCTTGTAGTAGGCCACGTAATCCTTAACGAAGAACGGCGCGTCTTCGGGCGCTTCCTGCGGCAGGCCTCCTGCCGGGGCATACGTGCCGCTCCTGTAATCGGCGGTGCGCTGATCGTTGAGAACCTTTCTGAGTTTCCAGCGATCGTCTGGTGTCATGGCATCGAAGTACCCATTGGCTGTCACCCGGCTCATATCATACATGGTGGACGTCACGGTCGCCCTGATGCGTGTGTCGATAGCGGCCGCGTTCAGCGCCATGCCGCCCCAGCCGCAGATGCCGATGATGCCGATCTTCCCGGGATCCGCGTTGTCCTGTACGGAAAGGAAATCGACAGCTGCGCAGAAATCCTCGGTGTTGATGTCGGGAGAAGCCACATATCTCGGTTCGCCGCCGCTTTCTCCCGTGTAGGACGGATCAAAAGCGATGGTAAGGAAGCCTCTTTCGGCCATGGTCTGCGCATAGAGGCCGGACGCCTGCTCCTTGACTGCGCCGAAGGGACCCGCCACGGCCAGGGCAGCAAGCCGGCCAGAAGCGTTTTCCGGTGTATACATGTCAGCAGCCAGCGTGATTCCGTAGCGGTTGTGAAACGTTACTTTTTTGTGGCTGACCCTGCTGCTCTGCGGGAATGTCTTGTCCCATTCTTCTGAGAGAGCAAGTTTCGCGTCATGCATAGTGAAGACCTCTCTGTTGTGAAAAGTGCAGCGCATTGTCTTTACAGACAGAACTTTCTCCGTTTCTATAAGCAGGGGAAGTCCGGATCTGTATATCCGAAGTCTGGAAATGATGCACGGCTCAGGCTGCACCTGGCAGTCTCCCCCTGAAAAGGCGTGCTCCCAGCCGGTTCTGCCCTGACTTCCAACGCCGTGAATCTGCTTCCTGCCCGTCTGGCCGGAGGCAGTTAATGGATAAAGTCCGTGAGAATGACGGGCTCACGCTTCGGCAGGGGGACGCCGGCTTTCTTCGCGGCTTCCTTACAGCGGAGCATATAGGCCATATTTCTGGCGAGCGTGCGCATGGTCTGCATGCCTTCGGTGTCCTGGCGCACTTCGTCGGGGGTTCTGCCATGTACCTGATTCCAGTACTGGGACGTGACGATGGGCATCTCAAGAATGCCGAAGTATTTGTTGATCTGATCCCATGTGGACGTTGTGCCGGCGCGGCGCGCGGAGACGACCCCGGCGGCGGGCTTCAGATAAAACATATCAACGCCGCCGTTCTGGCAGACGAAGAAGGCGCGGCTCAGGAAGGAAGTCAGGAAACCATCGGAAGCGGCCCAGTGCACGGGCGTACCGAAGAAGAAGCCGTCAAAATCAGCGGCCATGCCGAGAAACTCGTTGACCTTGTCATTGAACACGCATTTTTTCAGGGTGCCGCACCTGCGGCAGTCAATGCACCCTGCGATGGGCTTCGTTCCCACCCAGTACATCTGGGTTCCGATGCCTTCTTCCTCCAGAGTTTTGCGCACTTCATCGAGTGCGGTGAATGTGCAGCCATGCTGGTGAGGACTTCCGTTGACGAGAAGAACTTGCATTTTCAACCTTCTTTACTCAGCTAAAGACAGGAAAAGTGTGCGGCGGCGTTTCTGCCGGCGCGGATTCTGAATATGATCCTGCCAGTCCGGAGCCCCCTGTGGATACGGGGAAATAATGAAAAGGCGGGTGGCAGACGTGCGGCCTCCCGGAAGCGCGCAGCCGATCCGGGGGGCCTGCGGTACGTGAAGAATTTAGTCGATGGAGACGAGCTCGTACTGCGGGTTGCCCATCCTGAGTTCGGCCATGGCAGAGAGCTGGCGCAGGCCGTGGCGGCTCTGGATTCGCTCAACGAGGTCGTGATTGTCCTTCTGGGGCATGCCGAAGACGAGGTCGCAGGAGGCCTGGTCGATAGCCAGGATGTCGGTAGAGGCCAGAATGCCGATGTCAGGAATGGTAGGTTCAGCCGCGCTCCTGCCGGCGCAGTCACAGTCGACGGACATGCGGCGCAGCACGTTCAGGAAGACGATGTGCTTGCCGAAGTAGTCGCAGGTGGCCTTGCCTGAGTCGGCGAGGAGTTCCATGAAGTATTCTTTCATGGGAGCTTTCTGCCAGTCGACATTCTCCACACCAACTACGCCGTGAACCTGCTTTTTGCCCATCTGTCCGGAGGCACAGCCGATGGCGATGTTCTTGAGGGAACCGCCGAAGCCGCCCATGGCGTGTCCCTTGAAGTGGGTAAGCACGATGAGCGAGTCGTAATTCACGAGATGGCCGCCCATGGCCACCTCCTTAAGGTGGAAGCCGTTGCGCACGGGCAGGTTCACGTCGCCTTCCTCGTCCAGGATGTCAACGGGGCAGAAGTCCCAGCCGTTGACTTTCAGGGTTTCGCGGTGGCTTGCCGTGGTATACCGGTCACCCTTGTAAAGGGTGTTGGTCTCCACGATGGCGCTGTTGGGAACCTGGGCCTGGAAAGCCCGGACCATGTCCCGGGGCAGAATGTTGGGTCCGTTCTTTTCACCGGTGTGCAGCTTTATGCCGACTTTGCCGAAAATGGGATCGCTGATTTTCCCATAGAGCCTGATGAGATGTTCAGCGTCAATGTGCTTCGTGAAGTAGACGGTGGCGTGGGTTCCCTTTGCGGTACCTGAGACACTGCGGGAGCCGATGACAGGCGTCTTCTGCACGGCAGCTTCAGCTGCTCGGGCGTCCGTGGCGGTAAGAAGAGCCGGAGAGATGCCGGCGGCAGCGGCTGCTGCGAGGGATCCTTTGAGAAGAGCGCGGCGGGAGAGAAAATTGTTCATATGCTGCTCCTGTAGGGAGTTTGCGGTAGGGCCGTCAGGCGGCCAGGCCGGGTGATTTTCTAATGGATAAAGTTGAAGAAGGTGACGGGCTCGCGCTTCGGCATGGGCACGCCGGCTTTGCTGGAGGCTTCCCTGCAGCGGAGCATGTAGGCCATATTCCTGGCGAGCGTGCGCATGGTCTGCATGCCTTCGATATCCTGGCGCACTTCATCGGGAGTCCTGCCGTGCACGTGGTTCCAGTACTGGGACGTGACGATGGGCATCTGCATGAGACCGAAGTACTTGTTAATCTGATCCCAGGTAGACGTCGTGCCGGCGCGGCGCGCGGAGATGACGCCGGCTGCGGGTTTCAGATAAAACGTGTTGAGGCCGGCTAACTGGTCAACATAGAAGGCCCGGCCCATGAAGGACGTCAGAAAACCGTCGGCCGCAGCCCAGTGCACGGGCGTGCCGAAGAGAAAACCGTCAAAACCGCCGGCTATGGCCAGGAATTCATTGACGCGGTCATCGAAAACGCAATGCTTCAGCTTCGCGCACTTGTGGCAGCCAAGGCAGCCGGCGAGAGGTTTTGTTCCAACCCAGAACATTTCAGTTCCGATGCCTTCCTCCTCCAGTGTTTTCCGGGCTTCATCGAGCGCCGTAAAGGTGCAGCCGTGCTGATGCGGGCTTCCATTGACGAGAATAACTTTCATTTTGTGCCTCTTTCCTGAATGCGTTTTTTCCCGGGGGAAAAACTATTTCGTCTGATTTTTCTTTTTGAGAATTTCATCCAGAGTCTTCTCTGTGAGATCGGCTTCCTTTCCGCCGACCTGGCTGCGCAGGGTGGCGGCGAGCTCCCTGAGCTGGGCTTCCGTCAGACCGACAACCATGGCGCAGCTGAGGTGCGAAGCCAGCTGGGCCGGTGCCGGAAGGGCCGCCAGCGCGGATACGGTGGCCAGCTCCCTCTGTTTGTGGGTCAGGAGATCGCTGTCGAAGATGTCACCGAAGAGATGCGTTTTCAGATACCTGTCGATATCCGGAGAAAATTCGAAAAGCGGACCTTTGACAGGATGTCCGACGATGGCTGTCTGCGTGGCCGTCCCCCGTTCAAGGACGCTGCGGTCCTGGGGAACCGGACTTTTTTCCCTGCCGGCTGTATCGGTAATGCCCTGGGCCCTGCGCTCATTCAGCAGATTCATGAACACTGAGAGGGCGGTCAGGCTGCGGGGGAAGCCCGTGTAGGCGTACATCTGCACGAGTTCATCCTTGATCTCGCTGATGGTCAGGCCGTTTTTGAGACCGTCCTCCAGGGCTCCTTTCAGCCTTTCTGTATTGCCACTGGCCGTGAAGGCAGCTATGGGAATAAGACTCTGGTCTCCGGGCGTCAGGGCCGCGGCGCGTGAGGCTGTGGCGCCGCCTGCGAGTGTGCCAGCGGCGAGAACAAGAGCGCCGAGTTTTTTCGTCCAGGACATGGTATTTCTCCTTGCTGTTGGGTGGGGGATTCCTTTCCCCTCCGCTATATAAAGATGGAGGAGGCAATTCCATGCCGGATTCCGTCTGATTTTTGCCTTATTCTCTCAGTATCGGCAGCGGCTTTCCGTACGTTTCTGTTTCCTGAAATTTTCTGTGGGCACAAAAAAAGCGCCGGAGCGGTTTAAACCGCTCCGGCGCTCAGGAATGTCAGAGGGGAGACATTCCTCTTAGATTTGCTTATTCAGCCTTTTGCACAGTGATGGTTCTGGCCTGAGGCTTTTCAGGGGCCTTTCTCGGGATGGAAATGGTAAGCACGCCATCCTTCGAGGAAGCGCTGATGTGCTCGGCGTCAGCGTCTTCCGGCAGGGTCATGCTGCGCATGAAGCTGCCGAACCGGCGTTCCTTCACGTGGGACTTTGTCTTGTCGTCGGTGGTCTCTTCCTTCTTTTCACCGGAAATGGTGAGAACGCCGTCATCGAGCTTGATGTCGACATCTTCCGGGGAAACGCCGGGAAGTTCGACCTTCATGACGTAATTCTTCTCATCGCTGGTGAGGTCGATGTCCGGCAGGAAGTCAGCCATCTTGTCGGGAGCGACGGGCTCGTTTTCAGGACGGCCCATGAAACCGCCGAAGATGCGGTCAATATCGTCATGAAGCTGGGAAATGCCTCTGTATCCGGGATGCATGCCATGGAAACGAACCGGGAAGGGAGTATTATCAAAGAAGAACGACATAGTAATATGCCTCCATACAAATAATTTTCATAAATAATAAGAATAAATTTTATTATGTGTGGATGTTACTGCGCTTTCTTTCTGCGCTCCTTGCATCCATCACCATTTCCTTACACAAGACAATATAAGTCCCCTCAGTTTTTTGTGAAGGGCGAAAAGCCAAAAAAAATCCCCCGGAAATTCCGGGGGAACTCACAGCGAATCTGTATGGTGTATGCGGTCTGTCAGATGTGGTAGGCTTCGGGAGGCTGGGGAGAAGCGAAGAAGAAACCGAACAGCGCCTGGATTGCTGCCAGGAAAAGGATGAGAATGAAGATCATCGAGAGACACCCGCAGCCACAGCCGGTGAAAAGTTCAAAATGCCAGAAAATAAACATTGTGACAGGCAGAAGAACGAAGAGGGTGATGAGCAGGTATGACATGGCGGCCTCGCTGATTTTGTATTTTTCCAGATTGCCACAGGGGAGGGCGGACGTCAAAAGAGAACAGCGTCATGACGCGGGAAGGAGGGCTCCGGCGCGAATTGGAAGTGGTGTGATCTGCGTCACATACCCGGGCCGGATAAGCGCTGTACCTGAACAGGCAGAAAGAGACGTATTTCCGCTCACGGGAGGAAGGCATGAAAAGAAAGATTGTCCATATTGATCGGGAAAAGTGCACCGGCTGCGGCCTCTGCGTCAGCGCCTGTCACGAAGGTGCCATCGCCATGGAAGACGGCAGGGCCGTGCTTCTGCGCGATGACTACTGCGATGGTCTCGGGGACTGCCTGCCCGCCTGTCCCGCCGACGCCATCACCATAGAGGAAAGAGAAGCCGTGTCCTATGATGAAGGCGCCGTCGCTGAACATCTGTGGGAAAGGGCTGCTGCCGGAGCTCCGCATGGCTGTCCTGGAAGCCGCATGAAGATTCTGAAGCCCATGCACGCGGCGGAACCGCCGGCCGCCGTTCCGGCCGGAGAACCCGCGGGTTCTCCGGTAAGTGCTCTGACACAGTGGCCTGTCCAGATCAGGCTTGTTCCGTCCACGGCCCCGTTTTTCAGGGGCGCCAGACTTCTTGTGGCCGCTGACTGCACGGCCTATGCCTTCGCCGGCTTTCACGAACGTTTCATGCGCGGCCGTGTGACCCTCATAGGCTGCCCGAAGCTTGACCCTGTGCAGTACGGTGAAAAGCTTACGGAGATTCTTACCCTGAATGACATCAGGAGCGTCGCTGTTGTCAGGATGGAAGTTCCCTGCTGCGGAGGCATCGTGGCCGCTGTCCGGCAGGCCCTTCAGGCGAGCGGGAAGAACATTCCCTGGAGCGTTACGGTAATTTCTACGGATGGCCGTATCGCAGATTTCTCCTAAAAAATCCTCTTCCCCCCTATCTGCCCCGGGCTTCCTGTTCAGAAGCGGCCCGGGGCATTTTTTTGGTCATTCCAAAAAATTCGGGGTGCCCTGTGAATAACGAAATGGGGCCGCCTGGCAAGCCTGAAGTCCACTGCTCAGGAAGATCCGTCTGGGCATGAGCGTAACAGTGGAGGTGCGGGGAGCACCCCGGAGGCTATGCCTGAGAGCAGGGTGATGGTCCGGGCGGCCCGGCCGCGTAAAACAGATGCAGGCCGGAATCTGGCATTGCCATAGACAGATCCCAGGGATACCGGCTGTCCGGTCCGGACAAACGGCCCGTACCGGGAAGCCGGATGCGGGCCTTCTTCTCTGTCTGCTGCCTGACACTGGCAGTATTTGTAATAGAAGACTGATCTTTTTTGTACGCACCCGGCTGCGGCGGGTAAAGGCAGAGTCCAGATTAGTGAGCCAGCTGCTCTCCGGGGAGGGGTGCTGCAGGCAGGGCCTGTATGGAGACACAAAAGGGCGGGGGATTTTGTCTGCCCCGCGCCCTGCGTTTTGTCCTTCCCTATGCCGGACGGTTAATCCATGTCTTCATCTTCCAGAACGTAGATTTCAGCCCTCCAGCCGTCACCATCGCCGCTGTCAAGATAAACCGTATGTTCACGGGATCCGTAAATATGCTCTTCTATAAACTGCTGTGCATACAGAATAGCGGAAAGAATGTTGTCCACTTCATCGCCGTAATCTGTGCGTTCCGCCCAGAGATCGTCGATAAAGTCACCGTGAATGGCTTCAGGCTGTCTGCTTATCACGGATTTTTTCAGGTTCCACCAGTAAGGCCCGTACTGCCTGTAAGCTACCGGGTCTTTTCTGAGAATACGGACAAGTGTGTTGACGCATCTGTTGCACCATTCTTCTTCTGTGGTTCCTTTAAGGGCTTTTTTGCGTTCATCCGCAAGGTCCTCATGGGACGGCTTAAAAAAGATGTCAGCCATTTTTTTTCTCCTGTTTTAAGTATGCCGGAATGTTTTTTTGCATAACATTCAGATGAGTGGGTAAACTGCCCGCCGGTGGGCCTGCAGGCGCTCCCACTGCCGTCAGTCCGCCTTCATCCCCTACCCAGGAGGTGGAGGACTTCTGGCGGATTAGGTTAAAAAACCGGGCGTTCTATCGCTCTCCTGAACCATGGGACAGCGCAATGCTGCCTTTTTCTCTGCCATGGCTTACCCTTCCCTGTATTTCTTTTTTTTGTTTCTCACGAACCAATCACCAATCCCCCGCCACTGCCTTTGCCCGGCGTCGTATTCAAAAGTCGGGCCGGAGAGCTGTTTGTAACCCTGCTCGGCAAGGGAACGGGCTGAAACAGCCTCTCCCCCTTCTTCCGGCTTCACCTTTTCGTTCCAGAGACAATCGGTAAGTGTGACAACCTGTTTGCCATCAGGAGAGAGGAAAGAGAAAGAGTACGTAGCCGCCGTTGGCCTCTGGGGTCTGACACCGCCGCCAAGGATAAAATCAAACGGCACTCCGTACATAAAAAAGTAGCACTCATTAGGGGACAAATGTTCAGACCAGATAGGCATATCCGGGGGCGCGGGGAAGTTATCAATCATAACCGGGAAAAGCCCGGCACAAGCCCCCGTGAACGTCGGTTTCGCGCGTTTGTTCCACTGGATGCCATCAGGAAATTCAATCACTGTCATGCCGGTCACAAAAAAATATCCAGCCATCTTTACACCTCCGTATTCCAAGCCCATTCTGTGGACAAACGTTTTTCATTCTTTCCCTGTCCATAGGGTCTGCCGGAACTTCACCAAAAAGCTGCTAACATCCTCACCGCCATTTCGGTCTCTGCGGGAGTCTGGAAGCGCGTCAGACAGTTGTAAAAAACTGACCTTTTAACTGACTTCCAGAACAGTGGGACAACGGAATACTGTCTTTTCCCCTGCCATGGCTTACTCTTTTCCATCTTTCTCTTCGTTGTCTTCATCGTCCCCATCTTCCACGAAATAGTCTCCAACCCCCTCCCACAGCCCTTGTCTGGTGTCGTATTCAAAAGTCGGGCCGGTGAGCTGTTTGTAGCCTTTCTCGGTAAGATAGCGGGCTGAAACGGGCTCTCCCCCCTCTTCCGGCTTCACCTTTTCGTTCCAGAGACAATCGTTAAGCGTGACAACCTGTTTGCCATCAGGGGAGAGGAAAGAGAAAGAGTACGTAGCAACCCCCGTCCACTTATCCAGAATTATCTCAGGGAAGCCATCCGGCCCCAATTCGGGTTCCGGTTCAGGTTCCGGTTCTGCAGGCCTTTCCCTGCCGCCAATGATGAAATCAAAAGGAACCCCATACATGAAGTAATAACATTCTTCGGGAGACATGCTTTCAGACCATAAAGAGAGAGGGGCGCACGGTCCAAAACCGTCAATCATGGAAGGCAACAGCTCTGCCAATGCCCCGGTAAATGTCGGTTTCGCGCGCTCGTTCCACTGGATGCCGTCAGGAAATTCAATCACTGTCATGCCGGTCACAAAAAAATATCCAGCCATCTTTATACCTCCGTATTCCTGGCCCAATCAGGAGCCAAACGTTTCTCCACAGGGCCGCCGGAACGTTTGGATCCTTCCTCGTCCTTCTGCTCCTGGGAGCGGTTATTCCGAGAATTTCATATGCCGCTTCTGCCCGAAAAGCGTCTTCCTCTTCTTATCCGTGAACTATGTCTGGCGCCGCTGCCGCAGATGAGCCAGCTCTCCTTTGGGCCAGCTGACGGTATCGTTCGTACTTCCGGCTTCCGTGCACTCTGTGCAGCCGGCCTTTTTCTCCATTTCCCCAAAGGGAAAGAGCGGGACATCCTTTGTTTCTGCATACTTTTCCTTCTTTTTGTGATGTATATACAACAATTAGTTTAAAAAAAAAGTAAAATCAGAGTCTTACTAAAATTTGAAGCGTGTCTTCCAACTGGGTGACCCGTTCCTTTCCCAGTATGTCCTCAAATCTTTTCTGCGCCTGTTTCCATAGTTTTTTTGCCAAACTGCAGACCTGGCGGCCTTTGTCTGTCAGGGAAAGATATCTGTCACGCATGCCGGCTTCCTTTCTGTCACAAATCAGTCCGGCCTTGAAAAGCGGCTTCAGACTTCTGACAAGAGTCGAGCGATCCAGTTCTGTCCACATTCCCAATTCGCTTATATTGCAGCCATCATGCTCTTCTATGCCATTAAGAAGTGAATACTGCCCCACTGTTATGCCGGCCGGTTTAAGCATCCTGTCGTAAAAGGAAACAACATTCCAGGCGCTGCGGCGCATTTTCAGACAATGACACGTTGTATCGTCGATCCTTTTGCCCATGACAGCCCCCTGTGTTGTATATACACCTTAAAATTAAAGGATTGTTCTGTCAAGAATCTGAATAAAAAACCGTCCTCTGTCTCAGGAGTCAGCTGCGCTTCTGCCAGGTCAGCCGGGATGAATGGCTCCTCTCCGGGCGCATTCACGCGGATCCGCTGATAGTTCTGTCCGCCAGTTGCGGCGCGCCCCGCATGTATGGGTACGGAGCGCGCCGGGAGGCTGACTATGCCGTGAATTTGCGCGGCATGAACCGTAAATTTGATGATTCGGAACGAAGGCAGGATGCCGTTCCCGGTGTGGTGGGGATGCTGACTGTGTCAGCGCCGTGAAGCGGGAGGCGCGCCGCGTGCAGACGGACTGCAGACGCGTGGCTATGCCTCCCCTTTTTCCCGCTGAAAATGGAAGACGTGCCGTTTTCGGAAAAACAGGAAGGGCCTCCGCGCCCCACGGGCTTTCGCCGTCCGATGCCGTGGCAGAGGGGATGGTGAAGGCCCGAAGTTTGCGGAGGCCCTGGGAAAAGAGGGATTGTGGGGAATACGTTAGGCGGCTCTGACCTCAATTTTCCTGACCCTGGACTGATCGGGCGCCTTCCTCGGGATGGAGACGGTCAGGATGCCGTTCTTCGAAGTGGCGGTGATGTGTTCGGCATCAGCGTCCTCGGGCAGAGTCATGCTGCGGGTGAAGGAGCCGTACGAGCATTCCCGTACTTCCTTCGTCTGTTCGTCCTTCGTTTCTTCCTTCTTTTCGCCGGAGATGGTGAGCACGCCGTCGTTCACTTCGAGCTTCACGGCTTCGGGGGCAACGCCGGGCAGTTCAACCTTCATGGCGTAAGCCTTGTCATCGCTTGTCACATCAAGACTCGGAAGGAAGTCTCCCCTGAACCGGAAGGGCTCGCGGTCAAAGAAAGCGGGGGAGAAGAAATTATCGAACATCCGGTCAAGTTCGTTATGCAGGCGGGAAAGACCGGAGTAATCTCTCTTCATTGCAGGGGTCTGGGCGGAAGTCTCATTCTTCCTGAAAAGCATAGCCATAGTAATTACCTCCACATCATGAGAAAAGCAGGAGGGCTGAAGGTTCCGCCGGGCGGATACGATCGGAGCGTGTCCGTCCGGCGCTCTCGTTACTTTCTTACAAAATATCCGTGTTGTCAGTTTTGTGAAAGCAGGCCGTCAGAAGGCGGGACGTTCTCTTAGGCAGCCTGAACCGTAATCTTCCTGACCTTGGACTGATCAGGCGCCTTCCTCGGGATGGAAACGGTCAGGATGCCATTTTTCGAGGTGGCGGTGATGTGTTCGGCATCAGCGTCCTCGGGCAGGGTCATGCTGCGGGTGAAGGAACCGTACGAGCATTCCCGTACTTCCTTGGTCTGCTCGTCCTTCGTCTCTTCCTTCTTTTCGCCGGAGATGGTGAGCACACCATCGCTTACTTCAAGCTTCACGGCCTCAGGGGCAACGCCGGGCAGTTCGACCTTCATGGCATAAGCCTTGTCATCACTCGTGACATCGAGGCTCGGCAGGAAATCGGACTTCATCTGGAAGGGCTCGCGTTCAAAGAACGAAGGCGCGAAGAAATTATCGAACATTGCATCTATTTCGTCATGCAGACGGGAAAGATCGTTATAATCTCTCTTTGTCGCAGGAGTCTGTGCAGAAGTTTCATTCTTTCTGTTAAGCATAGCCATAATAACAACCTCCACATCAATATAACTAATATAATGAAGCAGGAGGGAGAAAAGGTACCACCGGCCGGACTCCATGTTGTATCATCTCGTCGTACCGGCGCTCTCTTAACTTCACAAAAGAAGATATGGCCGAGTGTTATTTTGTAAAGTGGTTTTTTATAAAAATTTTCTTTCCGGGAAAATGAAAGCCCTTATTCCCAGAAGGGGAGTGACTCTCTGTGGCTGATGTGTATGCCGCCAAAGCGCAGGCCCGATATTCTGACTGAAGAACGCGGGGTGTGAAAATTTCACAGCAGACCGATGCACACTGCATCCGCACGGGCAGGGAGAGACAGCAGGGGGCCGCTGGCACCAGTACAGCACGAGGCCGATGATGCCTTGGACATGTACCCTGTGTATTCGGAGAATGGCAGGAGTTACGCGGCCTCACAAAGTTGAAAATTTTAAGGGGCAGTATATGATTTTTATGTATGAAAACAGACATCAAGCATCTTTTAAAGGTTGTTTCTCTGCCTTTAGCAATTTCGCTCATACTCCCCTTTACAGACTTTTTGTATTGGGGGGACGCAAAACGATTGCCCATGCTAAAACATGTCTGGGGTTATTGGTCTGCGTGGCCGACAGTCATCTGCAACTTCTTTCTGCTATTCGTTATACCGATTCTTATAGAAATTATTCTATTAATAAGATGGATTTTACATCCATGTCTGCGTACGGGAGTCTGGCTGGCCATAGGAACTTTTTTTTGCATTGGGCCGCCAATTTGTAATTTCGCTTGCTCAGGTGGTCTTTTCTTCAGGTAGAAAAGGATTTAGTCTTTTTCGGAGGGGCCGTTCATGCTTAACCTCGCAGACCTCGAAGCCCGTGCAGCCCGTCTGGAATCCAGGAACTAAAGAGACGGCGAGGCGCAGATTCAGCTGAACGACGCCAAAAACAACGTATCCATATGCAGAATGCAGAAGTGCGCTGTCTACGTCTATGATGCCTCTCGGTTTGAGGATGATGGGGGGATAAAAGAAAAGCTCATAGCGCTGGGGTAACTGGAACTGTCAGGAACTAGATTTTTCTAAAAGATTTTATTTAAGCGGCAGCTATGTGTGTTTGCAGAACGAAAAATTTCGGCAATTCCGGAAACAGTGTGGCTTTGGTGGCGATTTTTATGTCTTTACGCTGCCTCACAAAATTGAAAAATTTAAGGGTTCAGTATATGAAAATAGACATCAGGCGCATCTCAAAGATTGTTTCTCTGCCTTTAGCAATTTTGTTCCTGCTTCCCTTTGCAGACTTCTTGTATTGGGGGGACTCGAACCGTATGCCCATGCTGGAACGTGTCTGGGTTTTTTGGTCTGTGTTGCCTTCAGTCATCTACGACTCTTTCGTGCTATTCGTAATACCGATTCTCATAGAGATTATTCTACTAGTAAGATGGATTTTACATCCATGTCTGCGCACGGGAATCTGGCTGGCTATAGGAACTTTTTTTTGCATTGGCCCGCCAATTTGTATTTTCGCTTGCTCAGGTTATCTTTTCTCTTGGCCAGACTGAGACGTCTCTATGCTTAACCTCGCAGACCTCGAAGCCCGTGTAGCCCGTCTTGAATCCAGAAACTACGTTTCCATGCGTTATGGCAGGGTGACAGGGACTAAAGACGGCGAAGCACAGATTCAGCTGAACGACGCCGACGAGCTCAATACTAACAGCTATCAGACGCTCCAGCGCCGCGTTCTGCGGGATCAGGAAATCAAGCTGCCTGACATCGGCGATACTGCCCTTGTCCTGGAGTCGGGGCAGGGAGAAGAGCAGGGGGCCTATCTTGGCGCGCCTTATTCTCAGGCCGTTCCCGGCACCGGCCAGGAACAGCAGGTCGCCTACAGCAAATACGAAGATGGTACGGAACTCTGGTACGACAGAAAGGCCCATAAGCTGACAGCCAAAGTGAAAGGCGATGCCAGTATTGAGGCGAAGGGAACGGCCTCCGTTACTTCGGAAACAGGCATCAAACTCAGGGCACCGTTCATCGAGCTGGCCGGTACTGTGATTATGACTGACGAAGATGGCAATCCCGGAAGCGCCCTGGTGAGCGGGACTATCACAGTCAGGGATGGTGGAATCAAGGCCCCAGACGACGATATTTCTGCCGGTTCCGTTTCGCTCAGGCACCATACTCATCCCGATACCGGTGAGCCTGTCGGAGGGTAGCCGTGGAAGTTGGAACTCTCGGTGATATCGTTTTTGAAGCGGGAACCATGAACGTTCTCGTGCCACAGAATATTTCTGCAGACAGCCGGATGAGATATGAAGAACATAATGTTTTCGGAAGTTATCCGGTCATGGAATGGCTGGGGCCGGAAACGCCGGAAATCAGCCTGGACGTGCGCCTTTCCCGCCAACTCATGGAGAGAGAACCCGATGATGTCAAAATTCAGCTTCTCTCGCATATGCGCAGGGGAGACGTGCTCCGGCTCACCTTATGCGGGCAGAACTGGGGCAGGGTGGTCATCACCTCAATCAGCCAGAAGCTCGCGCCCACGCTGACAAATGACAATGGCTGGCTTGCCCCGTCTGGCATAGATTTATCGCTCAGGCTGAAGAGCTGGTACTGGATGCCCAGGGAGAACAGCGATGTCACAAAGCAGTGAAGTCCTGACGCTGGATGACTCTCCTGTAATCATAGGAGCCACAGGGATGGATTCTGTCCGTCAGTGTCTGCGCACCATACTGCGCACGCTGACGTATTCCGTGCCTCTGGACCGGGGATTTGCCAATGATGGAGAAATGATTGATTCCCCGGCGCCGAGGAAGACGGCTCAGCTGGCAGCCAGTCTGATTGACGCCATCGAGAAGTACGAGCCCCGCGTTTCCGTTGCTTCCGTGACATTTGAACCGCTGACGGAAGAACAGCACATGCAGGGCATTGTGCGTCCTGTTGTCCGTTTTTCACTCAGGGAGGGCGTTGAACTGTGAGCCTCGCATTTGCAGAACTTTCTGTCGAAGAAGTTGAAAAAAGTGTCCTGACCTCCTACGAGACCATTGCGAAAACGACGCTGTACCCCGGCGACCCCGTGCGCCTCTTCCTGGAATCCCTGGCATACGTCCTTGCCCTCCAGAATTCCGTCATCGACATGGCGGGCAAAGCGAATCTGCTCCAGTTTGCCTCGGGCGAACACCTGGACGCTATAGGCCTTATGACAGGGACCCGGCGTCTTAACGCCTCTAGCGCGTCGACTACACTCAGATTCACTCTGCAGGAAGAGCTTGATTTTGACTGCGAGATCCCTGCGGGAACCAAGGCCGCAACGGCTGACGGAAAAACGATTTTTGCGACAGACAAATCTGTGATCATTCAGGCTGGGGTTCTTTCCGGGGCAGTTTCCGCTTCGGCGCAGGCATCCGGAAGCGGCGCCAACGGCTTTGTGGCGGGACAGGTTTGCGTTCTTGTGGACCCTGTCGCCTATGTGGCTTCTGTTGAGAATACAACCACAACCATGCTTGGCGCGGACGTGGAGACTGATGCCCATTACCGTCAGCGCATCCAGGAATCTCCTGAGGCATATACGTGCGCCGGCCCTGCCGGTATGTACAGGGCTCTGGCTATGGGCGTATCCCAGGATATCGCCGACGTCGCCGTGTCCTGCCCGAACCCCGGAACCGTTGATGTGCGTCCCGTACTGGCCGGCGGGGAACTTCCCCCCGAAGAGGTTTTGGAAGCCATCCGCAAGAAACTGTCTGCCGATGATGTAAGGCCGCTCACTGATACGGTAATTGTGCAGGCCCCTGATGGCATTTCATATGATTTGGATGTAACATGGTACCTGTCAAAAACGGACGAAGCTTTGGTTGCGACGATAAGCAGCGCTGTCACCTCTGCCGTGGAATCTTATATCCTCTGGCAGCGCTCGAAGCCCGGACGTGACATTCTTCCCACTAAGCTCATCAGTCTGATGGAGCAGGCAGGAGCAAGGCGCGTAGTCGTTCGGGCTCCCGTGTACACTGTTCTCAAGGAAAGTGAAATTGCCAGAGAGGGAACTGTCACCCTCACGTACGGAGGCCTCGAAGAAGAATGAGCTGTCATCTTCATGACCTCGTCTTCCGCCAGCTTGTTCCCGAGAGTATCCGCAGTGACAGCCAGATAGCTGCCGCGGCTGATGCGATCTCGCCGTTCCTGCAGACTATCGTCCGGGCTGTTCCGAACCTTCTCATTTACGGACGTCTGGAAGAGCAGGACCCCGCCGGAATGCTGGCACCGCTCAGAAGGCTGACAGAGGCCCGGGGCGGCCTCAAAAATCTTTCCACTGAAGAGCTCGAACAGCTTGCGTGGCAGTGGCACGTAGACTTCCGTGATGCTGCCAAAACAAACGAGAAGCTGCGCGCATTTGTTTTGAACTCCGTTCCCTGGCACCGCATCAAAGGGACACCAGCAGCTATGCGTCGTGTCCTGGATCTGTACGGATACACCGCGGAGATTGAAGAAGACGGCGAAGGTGAAAACTGGGCGGCGTACCAGCTACGATTTGACTCTATTCCATCTGAGGCAGACCTTAAAAAAATTTCTCTCATCTGCGCCGACGTCGAACCGGCGCGTTGCCGACTCTGGCGTGTGTATGTGTCGGAGTATGACCTTCGGCCATTTCTGTGGTCTGGCGGGCTGGACTCCTCACGCAACGCCAGCCTTCGCGGCTGGTCGGAAGGACTCTGGTCTGCCTATACTGGCAGGGAATTGGACGACATCTCCGGGGAGACGGATGGACAGGGCCTGATCGCTTCTTTTGGGCGCAGGCTTCGCCTGCTTTCGGAACCCTTTGCCGCGGCCGACATGGCTGTTGGTGTCGGGCGTGAGGAGGGGTACGGCATTCTGTGCCCCTATGTCGACCGGCCAATTTGGTCCCACTTCGACTGGTCCGACGCGGACTTTCCGCCCATGACGGGCGTCACGATCGGGCAGCTCACTCTCCTGACGTGGGCGATCTGGTGCCAGAACACTGGTGAGAGCTCTCCGCGGCCTGACCGCGTGCTGACGCCGTGGGGCATCTCGTCCTGGTCTGCCCCGCGGGTCGTAGCCGTATGGTCCTGGCCGTCCGATGGAGGAGAAAGCGGCGATGGTGTCGCAGTCCATGCTTCCGGTACTTGGGGAGATGTTAACTGCACGTACGGCAGGACACCTGGTATGACAGCTGAATACGATGCCATTTACTGGGGGGACGCTTGGGGCACAGCGACGAACCTGCGGACGGAGGAGATTCTGTCCCGGTCGCAGGTTGGCATCGGGGCAAGTATTACCGAGCCTGCTGTAGACGGAACAGAGACCGCCGCGAGTGTAGCTGGCGATGTAGCTGCACAAACTGGGGAGAAAGAGAGGGCGTGGTCCGGTACGTGGTCGGATTCGCGCAGATGGCTCATTGATGATGCTTTTGTATCTGTAACTACTGAGGGGAACTCATGAGTTTAGCAACGCTCACTAAAACGGGAAGGGCGGCCATCGTGAAGGCCATCGCCGCCCGAGACATCTTTCTGGCCTGGGGAACTGGCGAGGAGGCATGGGACGCTGACGACGCAGTCCTGCCTTCTCTCGTGGATATCACAGCCATTACCGGCGAAGTCGGCCGCCGCAGGGCGTCCTCCGTCGGCTTCGTGACGCCGGACGATGCGGGGGAGATCGTCATCCCGACCGCGTCGGCGTCTGACGGGACGGTCACACGCGCAAGATATAAAATTTCAGAAACGCCGACGCCCTATCTCTGCGTCCGGACTAACTTCAATTTTGAGGACGCATCGAACGCCGTCATCCGTGAAATCGGTGTCTTCCTCGATTCCGTTCCGGCCGACGGCCTGCCCGAAGGGCAGCAGTACTTCACCGTCGACCAGATAAGCGATCCCGGTCTGCTCCTGGCCGCACAGATCATCACGCCGTCCATCCAGCGCTCTCCTAACGTTCGGCAGACGGTAGAGTTCGTCCTGCCCATCTAAGGAGGTGCGCATATGTCTTTAATTACGCCGAACGGCAAGCAGATTGACAACTACTACAATCGGTACTCCGCAGACGATCATTACACTGAGGTGCTTGTCCGCGACGGATATGTCGCACAGGCCTCCGAAATCAATGAGCTGCAGAGTATCATCAATGCCCGTCTGCAGGGTATTGGAGACGCTCTCTTCTCCGACGGCGACGTCATCAAGGATGGCCAGATTTCCGTCTCCGACAGCGGTGTCGTCACGGCAGAAGCCGGTCTTGTCTACATTTCCGGTATGGTCCGGTCAGTTCCTGCAGCGACCTTTACTATCGCGACTTCCGGCACAGTGACCGTCGGCGTACGTCTGGCGGAGACGATCATTTCTGAGGCTGAAGATGCGGGGCTCCTCAATCCGGCGGTCGGCTCCAGAGGGCAGGGAGAGCCGGGAGCATGGCGCCGTAAAGCCGTCTCTTCCTGGGGATACGATGGAGACGGCGGAAGCGGCTCTTTCTATCCGATTTACACTATTGATGACGGCGTTCTGCGCGCGAAGGAGACCCCTCCGAACCTCGACAGTTTCATGAAGTCCATCGCGAAGTATGACGTCGACAGCACCGGAGGCGGTTCGTATATCGCCAAGGGGATGTTTGTCCATCAGGCCGATGACGACGCGCAGGGCCGCCAGGTCTACACCATTGACGAAGGTACCTGCCGCGTCAACGGGTACGGATTCGACTTCCAGACAAGCCGCCGCGTGACGTACGATGCCGAGCCGGACCTGCGGACCATAGACAGCGAAGTCATTGTCGCCGACGGTTCTGGCAGCCAGCGGGTGACCGTCGCCCATCCTCCTCTTCGCGGCATCACCTCTCTGCGTGTGACCCTGCAGAAGACGGTCACGGTGACGCATGGCAGCTACACTGGCTGTGCTGACACCCTCCCTGACACTTCCGTGCGTTCAATTGTCTCTGTCGTCATGGGGGACACCACATATGCCGCCGGCACCGATTACCAGAAGACGGGTGATACGGTCGACTGGTCGCCGTCCGGAGCCGAGCCTTCTGTCGGATCGACCTATACGGTGACGTATACCTACATTTCTTCCTCCGTCACACCCTCCGATGTGGACTATGACGGGTTCACCGTCGCCGGTGCCGTCGAGGGATCTGATATTCTGATCACGTACACACAGGGCCTTCCGCGCAAGGATCGCCTCTGTGTCACGTCCGACGGCACCTTCTCCTGGGTGCAGGGTGTTCCGGCCGAATACAACGCAAAGGCGCCAGCCGTGCCGTCCGGTATGCTGGCTATCGCAACCGTGACCCAGACCTGGCGCGAAGCCAGCGCCCGAGGGCTGTCCAATGACGGCGTCCGCGTCGTGTCCTTTGCGATGATCGAAAATCTGTCGGCCAAAATCGACTACGCCATCAACGAAATCGCCCGGCAGCGCCTGGAAAGTGACGTGTCGACCCGCGAAGCCGGAGCGAAGGTCGGCCTCTTCGTGGATCCCCTTCTCGACGACAGCATGCGCGACCAGGGCATTGAGCAGACGGCTGCCGTCGTCAACGGGTATCTGATGCTGCCCATCGAGGCCGACGACTATACGATGTCCGGCGATATCTCGTCGCCGGCCTGCCGTCAGTCTTCGCCGACCATCCTGCTTGAGCAGCCGCTCCGCACCGGAGAGATAAAGGTCAATCCCTATCAGGCGTTCACTCCTATGCCGATGAAGGCAACGCTGACCCCTGCGGTCGACCGCTGGACTGTGCAGAAGTCCTCTTGGGCTTCGCCGGTGACGCAGACCTTTTTCCGCACCGTGTACGCGCCGACCCATCCCCTTCACGGGTCGACAGTGACGACATCGAGCTCGACGACGGAGAATCTTGGTACGGCTAAGTCTGACGTCCTGTACCTGCGGCAGATTCCCGTATCTTTCTCCCTTTCCGGCTTTGGTTCCGGCGAGCGGCTGAAGAGCCTGACCTTCGACGGCGTCGAGGTCACTCCGTCCGGCGGCATGCCGACAGCCGGGACTGACGGCGCGATGACCGGAACCTTCACTATCCCCGACGGCATCCCCGCCGGCGTGAAGTCCGTTGTCTTTACCGGAGCAGGCGGAAGCCTCGCACAGTCGACCTTCGTCGGGCAGGGCACACTTGAAACCACGACGCTGCGCACTGTACAGTCTGTCGTTAACACGTTGATTGACCCTGTGGCGCAGACCTTCACGCTGACGGCCGACTCCCAGATCTCCGGTGTCGATCTCTTCTTCACGGCGAAGGGGACGACCGGAGTCCACGTCCAGATCCGCGAGACATCTGGCGGCTACCCGACCCGTGTCGTCCTGGCGGAGTCCATCATAGCTGCTGATGCCCTGACGGTCGGCAAGTTCCAGCGTATTCTTTTTGACGCGCCGGTTGCCCTGACAGGAGGCGTTGAGTACGCTCTCGTCGTGCTCTGCGACGACGCCGACACCGCTCTTGGCGTGGCCGAGCTGGGCAGCTTCGACTCGTCTGCCCAGCAGTGGGTTACGGCACAGCCATACACGGTCGGCGTTCTTCTCTCGAGCTCCAATGCAAGCACCTGGACCGCACACCAGACCCGCGACCTGACCTTCCGGCTCCTGGCCCCGACGTATGCGGTCAGCGATATGACGGTCGACCTTGGCGCGACCGCCATCATGACCGGGGCGACGGACCTTATTCTGAAGGCCTGCGCCGAGACACCGTCCGCAGCTTCGCGCGTCGACTACGTCGTAACCCTGCCGACCGGTGACGAGATGACTATCGCGGCGGACCAGCCAGTCGAGCTTTCCACAGCGATGACTGGCGCAGTCTCTGTCAAAGCGAAGCTGTCCGGCGACGAGGCGTCCTCTTCTCTGCTCTGGCCTGGCACACAGCTTATCGCTGGGACTGTAGCCAGAACTGGCACCTATTACACGAGGACTATCCCCGCCACGGGTGCCACATCTCTGACCCTCGTCTATGACGCCTATATCCCCTCCGGCGCTACCGTGACTCCTGAGTACCAGGTGGACGGAGGTGACTGGACGGCTATGACAGCCAAGGGCACGACGCAGGAAGGCGACGGCAACGTTGAGTACTCCTGGCATGTCGCAATCAGCGATGTAGACACGGCGAAGGTGCGGCTCACGCTGACCGGCACGACAGCCGCTCGGCCCATGGTCTACGGCATCAGGATGATGGCCACAGTTTAGCATAGCAGGGCGGAGGCGATGTGTCTCTGCCCCGTTTCTGGAGCATACGATGATAGACAAGAAAACGTCATATTTATCTCTGCCTCTTCCCCACGCTGAGAACGGACTGGCCGAGGACTGCCCACGCCTCGCCGAGGCTTTGACTGCTCTGGACAGCCACGCGGCCACAGCTGACTCCCAGATGGCGGATGTGCAGACCAGGCTCCAGCCGCTCGATGCAGAGGCGATGTACGACATTCTTGACGCCAAAGCCAAGACGCTCGAGTCCACCGAGTCAGGCGAGCTGAGCGTCTCGGTCGCTCTCGTGGAGAGCATGATCACGGCGGCGGTGCTGGAACGAAGCAAAAAAGAGCACCCTGTGGGCAGCTACTACACATCAGATAAGGACACAGAGCCGGCTGAGATTTTCGGCTTCGGGACTTGGGAGCGTGTGAAGGGCGTCTTTCTGCTTGGCGCTGACGATAAAACGTACCTGGCAGGCAGCGAAGGCGGCGAGGCGGAGCACACGCTGACGCTCGCCGAAAGCGTTAAACACGGTCATAATGTCTATGTGTATACGGGGAGCAATCCGTCTGATGGCATGGAGGCGCACCACTGGTCTGCTGACGGGACCACGGCCGAGGTTGCTCCCAATGGGGCAACTTTTGCGCACACGTGGTGTAGTAGCGGGTTCAAATCGTGGGGCGCTACGACGATGACCGGCGGTGGCGACCCTGCCGGCACGACGAATGCTTTGGGTGGGAGCCAGCCACACAACAACATGCCCCCTTATCACGCCGCATACTGCTGGAGGCGGACGGCATGAGAACGCTGGAAGACTGTGCCGGCAGAATAGCAGACCTCGCTGACCTCCTGTACGGCTTCGCGCTTAAGGACTGGGAAGACTACCAGTCCATGAAGGCCGATGTCAGTACCACGCTCGACAGTATCCAGACCGCAATGGCACCGGCGGTCGAGAAGCTGAAGAACGGCATCAGCCAGTACTTCCCTGCCGGTGTCAGGATGCTGTTCAACGGCGCGGCCCCGTCAGGTTGGAAGAAGGTCACGACGTACGATGACTGCGCGCTCCGGCTCACATCCGGCGATGTCACCACCCGCACCAATGGCTTGGCCTTCTCTGCCTGCTTTGCCGCAACCAGAGGGACAACTACGACCCAGATCTCCATGGGCGTAAACGGCTCGACGCTGTCCGTCGGTCAGCTCGCCGGACACTCACACAGCGTAGCCGTGAGAAACAGCCCGACGAGGTCAAATGATGTTACGGGCAATGGGTTCGGTAAGATAAATATGGACCTAGGCTACTGGGATAATTTTGTCGGCTGGCGAGGCTCGAACGAGGCTCACGGCCACGGGTGTTGGAATTCCGCCCACGGCCACAGCCTCTACATGGACGTCAGCCGGCTGGACGTCATCCTCTGCGAGAAGGTGTGAGTGAGATGACCAAGACACTGCAAGACAGCGCCGACCGGGTCACAGACCTCGTCGACAGCCTGCTCGCGCTCTCTCTTGAGAACAGGAAGTCCATCGTGGATGCGCGGATGACCTCGGAGTCAATCCTCGCGGGCGCGCAGTCTGAGCTTATGCCGGCCATCAAGTCGGCCCAGGCTGATCTGGACAAGTACTTCTCTGCCGGCATCCAGATGCTCTTCCAGCAGTCAGCGGCCCCTCCCGGCTGGAAGAAGCTGACAAATTACAACGACTGTGCGCTCCGCCTGACGAGTGAAGGCACGGGAAGCCGTACTGACGGCATGGCCTTCTCTGCCTGCTTCGCTTCCGGCAGAGGGCTGACTTCGACTCAGATCTCCATGGGCGTGAATGCCTCGACGCTGAGCGTCGGTCAGCTCGCTTCACATAGCCATGATGTCAAGATTGGTTATCCCGATCGAGATTCAAGCAACGCCAGTAATATCCTTTGCTCCGGGGCCGGCACAGACAATGCTATCGGCTGGCGAGGCTCGAACGAGGCTCACGGCCACGGGTGTTGGAATTCCGCCCACGGCCACAGTGTAGATTTTCATGTCAATTTCGTGGATGTCATCCTTTGTGAGAAGGTGTAGCGATGGTCAGAACTCTGGCAGACAACGCTGGGAAAATCGCCCGGCTATTCGGCATCATCTACGACAAGGAAGAGCAGACGCAGAAAAGCCTTGCTGCTTTTTCCGCGGAGCTTGAGGCCGCGGCTAGCACCCTGACTACGAGCGTCAAGCCCGTAGTCGAACAGGCTCAGGCCGATCTGGACAAGTACTTCCCTGCCGGAACGAAGATGCTCTTCCGCGGGGCTTCACCTTCGGGCTGGAAAAAGCTCACAGACCACACCGACTATGCCCTGCGCCTCACCTCTGGCGACACGGGGAGCTATGACGGCAGGGGCTTCTCTGGCCGGTTCGCTGCAGGGGGGTGGACGACAGATACTTCGATTTCCTGGGGCGTGAATGCGTCAACACTGAGTGTTGGTCAACTAGCCTCTCATAGCCACGGAGCATATCGGAATCGCACCTTCGATAATACATTGCAAGATTCTTGGCATCAGGATGGCAACTGGTGGGGCAACAACACAGGCTGGACAGGTAGCAACTGGGGGCACGGGCACGGAACATGGAACACCGCCCACCGTCACAATTTAGATATCAACGTCAACTACGTGGACGTCGTCCTGTGTGAGAGGACGTAAGGAGAAGATATGGCAGCAGGATGCCCCTTTAGGGGATTCGAAGAGTGTCCCGAACACAATAAAAAGGGCGGTTGCGCTCTCTGGATGTCGTATTCCGGTGGGAAGGACAGCATGCAGGCGAGCTTTGAGGGTTGCGCGCTTACTCTCACGCCGATGCTCCTCATGGAGCAGGCGAATGTAACCGGCATGGTAGCCGGTGAAATTTCCAAAGTAGGCGCGGAAGTCAGCGCCGCGCGGTGTGAGAACATCGCGGAAGGGAAAGCCCTTCGGCAGCAGTTCGTGTCTCTTGCCAACGGGGACAGAACTCTCGTCGAGGCCGACCACTCGCATACGATGCAGGCGCCGAGGGCCCTGCAAGGAGATAAGTAATGGACGACATAACAGACGTTACAGTTGTCCCTGTAGACAACGTTATTCTGGTGAACAATGTTCCCCTTCAGTTCGACTACAAGCCCATCGAAGGTCACGAACAGGTCCACGCTATTCAGTGGCATAGCGGAAAGGGTGTCCTCGAGTTCACCGACTACAGCGGCCGGGATGCAGACTACGACACAGACGTCGCTCCCTACGTGGCCCTTTATCAGGCAGAGAAGGCCAGACTGGATGCAGAGGCTGCCGCCGCCGAAGCCGAATACAACAAATTGGAAAATGTGGTGGCCCGCAAGCTCGAAGAACTTAACTTGAGGCTCGAGGAAACCAAGGCTTCCAGCGCCGCCCACATCACGTCTTCCACAGGCTATGTCGTCAACGCGAATTCGACAGCGAAGACGAACGTGGACGGGCTCATCACGGCCATGGAGGCGCAGAATCTAAACACGGTCAATTTCATGACATTCGACAACACTCTGGCCGAACTCACGCTCGAGCAGCTGAAGACGATCCAGCTCGAGTTAATTTCGTACGGAAATAATTTGTACGCTAGGAAGTGGGCGTTACGCTCTCAGATTGAAGCCTGCACCACGAAAGAGGAGGTAGACGCCATTGTCATTAACTACGACGATGTTACGGCATAACGCCCATCAGATGGCCATCGCTATCGACCAGCTGGGCAATGTCATAGTTTCCATCTTCTTCCTGGAAAAGGCGTGGGCGGACGAGACTCTGAGCGCCCATGCCTGGCGCTGGCACTTAGACGGCGTCCGTGACTGGCCGTACCGGCTTATCGACACTTTGCTTTTCTGGCAGAAGGGGCACTGCCGCAGCGCGTATGAGAGTGAGGTCGGGGGACTTCAGCTCCCGGAGCAGGAAAGATAAAAGAGCCCCCTGGGCTGGTATCTCCCAGGGGGCTGTGCGGCGGTCTCTCCGGTCTGCACCTGACGCTTGGTGCATCGTGGTGCAAAATTTTGTTTAAGTTACTGAATTAATTTAAAAGTCCATGCTCCATGCACGTGGGCCGCATTGCCGAGCCTTTCCTGCAGATGTGCAGCGACGGTCATGTGCGCCGCTTCCCCCACGGGGCGCGCATCCCCTTCAAAAAAGGCCAGACCCTCTTCATGGGCGGCGTCAGGGGCGATCCCGGCGCCGGCAATTCCACTGGCCGCTGCATGCATGTGGAAGCCTGGGACTCCAGGGGAAAGAAATTCAGCATCCTGCGCTACGCCCAGGCCGAATGGCAGACCTCGAAGCAGGCGGATCAGTGGCTCGTGGGCGGGCCTGATTCCTTCAACGTCACCCCGTACCGTCTCGCTTCCGTCCTCATCGTGATGCAGGACAATTACGCCGGCATCCGCAAAATGTTCGCGGACGCCAGCCCCGGTCTGGAACGGGCAGCCGTTGAACTCTGCCGGCGCAGGGCTGATTTCAGGCAGCTTCTCACCGACGCAGGACTCGGTCAGTACGCGGGAAAGTAGAAGGTTCTGAAAACAGTTTCTCCGGATGGTGCCGGAAAGGTTACGTGAAAAAATGCGCAAGTATGACTGTCTCAGGGAGCTGCCGCTCCTGTTTCCGCATTCATACTCTCAGAGAGGGGAGGGGGCTGTTTTCAGAGGCGCCAGGATAAAGGCATGTGGAAAACGTTTTTATTAGCGAAAATGAATGCGATATTGCTTTTTTTATAATGCATCAAAATACTGTATTGCTGTTATTGATTGTTTATATGTGCTTTTTTTCACAAAATACTGTTATTGGAGTACCCGGGAAGGTATTGGAAAGGTTTTTCATAAAAAACAGTAAAATTGTATCTTTTGAAAAAGAGAGAATTTTTCTCTTTTCCTCTTCCCTGAGCGCGGATACTGCTCATATTTAAAGAAAGGTTTTGCAATGGAATCTGCTCTGGTGTAACTTTTCTCCATACATCTATGGCGCGGCCCGCTATGCCGCAGACGCGCCGCGGCCGCCGGTTCCGGGTACCTGTTTCCGCTTCCGGCCCGCGGCTGTTTTCTGCCCGGTTTCCCGCCGCGCCGGCCGGACAGGTCACTGTCGGAGGTGGCCCGCCGGGTTTCCCCTAAAAAAGCGAGGCAGCTACAATGTCCAAGAAGATTATCGTCATCGGCGGTGTTGCCCTCGGCCCCAAATGCGCCTGCCGCTGCATGCGGCTCGATCCCACGGCCGAAATCACGCTCTTCGATGAAAACACCCTTATTTCTTATGGCGGCTGCGGCATTCCCTACTTCGTGGGCGGCGATATCCAGAACGTGAAGGATCTCTGCTCCACGCCGTACCAGACCCTGCGCGATCCCTCGTTCTTCAAGGAGATGAAGAACTTCGACGTGCACATCCACTCCCGTGTCACCAAAGTGGACCGCGCCGCGAAGAAAGTGACCGTGCGCGACACCGTCACCGGAGAGGAGAAGGAATATCCTTACGACAAGCTGGTCTTCGCCACGGGCGCCTCGCCCCGCAAGCCTGACGTTCCCGGCAAGGAGCTTGGCAACATCTTCACGCTGACAAAGCTTGAGGCCGCCGATGCCATCCGCAACAAGATTAAGGGCGGTGTTGACCACGCCGTTGTCGTAGGCGGCGGCTTTATCGGTCTCGAGGCCGCTGTGGCCATGGCTGACATGTGGGGCGTCGAAGTCTCCGTCGTGGAAATGATGCCGCACATCCTGCCCGGCGTGCTCTCCCAGACCTACAGTGACTTCGCCCGCCATGACCTTGAAAGCCATGGCGTTCATGTCTACACCGGCGAAAAGGTCGTACGCCTTGAGGGCGACGGCACCGTGCAGCGCGTGATCACCGACAAGCGTACCATCGACGCCCAGCTCGTTATCTACTCCGCCGGCTTTCTGCCCAATGGCCAGCTCGCCGAGGAATGCGGCCTTGAAACCAGCCGCGGCGCCATCGTGGTCAACGAGCACATGCAGACCTCCGACCCCGATATCTACGCCGGCGGCGACTGCTGCTCCATAAAGAACCTCATCACCGGCAAAATGGGCTATCTGCCCCTCGGCAGCATGGCCAACCGTCAGGGCCGCGTCATCGGCACCAACCTTGCCGGCGGCGACGCCACCTTCCCCGGTTATGTGGGCACCTGGTGCGTCAAGCTCTTTGACAAGTCTTTCGCCGGCGTGGGGCTCACCGGTGAGACCGCGGTGAAGGCAGGGTACGACGCCGTTGCCGTGAGCGTGTCCCAGTTTGACCGCGCCCACTTCTATCCGGAGAAAAAGATGATGCAGCTCGAGCTCGTCGTCGACAAAAAGGACGGCCGCGTGCTCGGTATGCAGGGTTGCTGCGAGGATCCCGAATCTATCAAGGCCAGGGTGGACGCCGTGGCCGCCGTTCTGCAGAACAAGCCCTTCGTCAAGGTCGAGGATATCTCCAACCTCGAAGTCTGCTACGCCCCGCCGTTCGCCTCGGCCATGGACGTGGTCAACGCCGTCGGCAACGTCGCCGAGAACGTGCTTGCCGGCCGTATCCGTCCCATCACGCCCGAGGAATTCCTCAGGCTGTGGCATGACCGCAAGAACAACAACTTCTACTTCATCGACTCCCGGCCCCAGAAGGCCGGCGAAGCCGAACAGGCCAAACATCCTGACTGGCACGCCCTGTCCCTGGAAGCTATCCAGACCCGCTGGAACGAGGTTCCCAAGGACAGGCCCATCGCCATCATCTGCAATACCGGCCTGCGTTCCTATGACGCCCTGCTGGTGCTCGCCCGCCACGGCATCACCGATGTGGTGCAGTCCATGGGCGGCATGCAGGCTGTCCATGAACTCGGCGCCAGCCTCGACGACTAGCCGCCGTATTCTCCTGTAACAAACCGGAAGGGGGGAGGGATCCCAAAGGATCCTTCCCCCCTTCTTCGGTGTGGTCCGCGCCGACGGACTCTGCTTCCGTCCCGGCTGTGCCTGGCGCGGCCGCGATGTCCGGAAATGTCAGATATTTCTGCCGAGGTTATACGCCTGCTCAATATAAGGTGTGCCTTTGACAGCGCCCGCCTGGCCAAGTCCGCCGCAGATGAGCGTGCCGGCATCCTGCCACCTGAGAAACTCAAGCGTTACCCTGTACTGCGAGAGCACCGGTTCCGCGTAATGGGGAGACGTCTGGTTGTAGGTCATGATGAGGCAGGCCTTCTTGTTTCCCGTGATGGGCGTGTTAATGGCAAAGAACCGTTCGGTCACGATTTTCAGTTTGGCCGCGATGGCGAAATAGTACATGGGCGACACGAAAACAACGGCGTCCGCCGGAAGAATCAGTTCGCGGACCTTTTCGAAATCGTCTTTCTGCACGCAGGGGCCATTCATGCCGCATTTCCAGCAGCCGAGGCACTGGTGAACATCGAGCCTGGAGCAGTCAAGGCGGGAGACTTCATGCCCCGCTTCCTCAGCGCCCCGGATAAAGGAATCGGCCAGGGTGTTGGAGTTGCCGTGCTTTCTGGCACTGCCGCACAAAACGAGAATTTTCATAGGGGATCTCCGGATGCATCAGAGACGGCGCGCAGGAAGCCAACAGACTTGCCTCTTTCACTGCTGGCGCGCCGCTCTGCCGCGGAAGTGTACTGACACCCGCGGTATAGTGGTACCGGTGGCTCCCATACTAAATTGCCGGCAAAGGTGCAAATGGAGGGGGAAAGGGCAATACTTCTGCCGCGGGGGGCACGCTGAATCCGTTCCAGCCCATGCATGGGGTTATGGAATGAAGGATCCGTGTTTTGCCTTCTGTCCGGGCTTCCCCGGTGTTCTCAGAACCCGCTCAGGCCGTCTGATGGATCTTCTCCCCAGCGGTATTCCATCCCCCGGGCAATGTCCCTGGCCATCTGCGTGCCGTACTGATCCGCAATGAAGCCGAGCGCCATGTCCATGCCTGCCGCCACGCCGCCCGCCGTGCAGATATTCCCGTCGCGTACCCAGCGGGCTTCCCGCACCCATTCAGTGCGGGGTCCCATGGAAACGGTCCAGTCAAAGGATTTTTTGTTTCCGGTGGCCTTTCTGCCTTCCAGCACGCCTGCCCTGGCAAGCAGGGCAGAACCCGTGCATACGGAGAGGACGAAGTCTGCGTGAGCGGACATAGTGCGCAGCGTCTGCAGGAATACTCTGTCGTTCACCATCTTCCGGCTCCCGAAGCCTCCGGGCAAAAGAAGGATGTCGCTGTGCGCGTCCTGGGATACTTTTTCAGTGCTGACGCTGAGGCCGGTATGGTTTGTCACGGCACCGCCATCCAGGGACGTGTAGCGGACTTCATGATCCGGCAGCCGGCTCAGCGCTTCAAGAGGCCCGAAAAGATCCAGGGCGGTAAAGTCATCGTAGAGAAGGGCCGTGATTTTCTTCATAATCCACCTTCAGCCTGCGGTTCTTTTCTGTCGGCTACCATAACCAGAATTTTTCTGCCACTGGTGAGCCAGCGGGATGGAGGCCGGTGCGGTCTTACGCTCCGCTGACCCAGGTGAGCTTCCTCACGGCCATGAAGAGGAAGCCGGAGGTTCGTATCTGATCTCCGGAATCCCCATACTGTTCCTTTGGAAATTAGGGAGTTCCTCCTTGGAACCCCATTACAACAATGGAGACAATAACGCCCAGAGTTTTTCGCATATTTTTTGGGGGACTCGCCCGGTCAAGTTTTCCCCAGCCTGAAATCCGGCCATTATGGGAGGCTTTCGCGCACCCACAGTCCGGATTTTACTTTGGTTTCTGGTAACTAAGAATTCTGTCCGCGCATGAGACTTCGTCTCATGAGGACTCCCTGCCGGGCATGGCATTAAGCCCTTTTTGGAGCAGCAGACGAATCCTTCATTTTTAGCCCCTATCGTAAATGCCCGTAGAATTTCATCGGGTTCTAAGTTAAGGATGAGCTGAGCCATGGTGTTCTCCTTTCGGTTTTGGTGGTTGAGCAATTCCAAATATGCCGAAGGCGTTCCCATGGCTCAACTTTCTGCCACGGGAATTTACACCACTATATGGGCTCTACCGAGTTGATATCTCTCGCGCCACCCTGTAAATAATCGACAGGCTTCACATCTCTCGGAGCTGTGTCCTATGGGGCACGTCCATTATTAGCGATATCGTACTGAAAAGAGGCATGACATGGATACTATTCGAATAAAAGGGATAGGTACTGATATCCTGCTCCCATATCCTGCAAAAGAAAAAAGTCCCGTCGTCATCCCTCAGCCTGTTATTCTGAAAGAAAGCTTTACCCGTGGATTACGGAGCCTCAGCGATATTTATGGCTACGAAGGAATCGCAAGAATCAATGCGATAAGCAGGCAAATAGAAGCATTTATTCATGGCTGATAAAAAGAAAAATAACAGGGAATTTGCATTCGACATGCAAAAAAAGAATATAGAGATAAGCTAAATAATCTGCTTTCACACGGCGATCCTTCTGTTTCGCCGCATCTTCAGCCAACGGATCAGCAACAAAAACAAATTTTTTTACACGAACAGCAGCACATACAACAAACAGGAATAACAAGCACTGACCCACTTGTTGTAATGATTGGTTCTAAGGATACTTTTGAACGTTTAGAAAAGTATAATTCTAAGCTTACTCATTCTATGTATGAACTGTTCATCGCTAAACAGCAAGCATCAGTAAACTTATTACAGAGCCAGACTGAAGCGGTAAAATCTCTTCCAAAAGCCTCGGAACGCGAATATGTTATTACACAAGGGGACAGTGGTTTGGCCTATGTTGCATTATTGTTGGCTTGGCTGTTTCTGTCTTTATGGCATGGAATGGATATATAAAAACAGCCGGGATGATTGCTATGGCAGTGTTAGCCCCTAATATTATATCAACAATTATAACTCCAAGGATAAATAAACAATAGACTGAAAACAAAAAATAAAAAATGTGAACCCCAAATAAATCGGATTCCCAGACAGGCCTAGACTCTTTGCTTGTTGGGGGCCTTTCTGGACAACTGGAGGCACGGAAACACGCTGACCCGGGAATCAGCTGAGATCATGTTTTTGAATCTGGTCTACTAGGCAGTAAGCCGTAGCGAACTACCATTTCAAGAATCTGTTATATAACAATACGTATCGTCAAAAAAATGACGAATACCGAGGGAAAGGGGTGTCTTTTGGCAAGGGAATGCTCTTTTGGCACGCTGAAAGAAGTGCTTGAGTTTTTGCAGGGCCCCCTGAACCGGGAAATCAGCATCTCCAAGCTCAAACAGGATTCAGCCTCACGAAAATTTCCCACTGCAGCATTGATGGGTGGGCACAAGCCGGGATAGACCGTTAAGCAACAACCCTACGGACGAAGCCGCCCGCCATGCCAGCCGTAACGTTGAAACTTGTTGTCTAACATGATGCGGCGCCGGCAGTAAGGTCCTGATTAGTGGGTAGATTGCCTTTCGGAAGGAAACGGGTGATGACCGCCCGGGACGAACAGTTTTTTACGGGATTTTTTGCGAAGCGGGCAGAAGAATTTTCCGGTGCACCTCCGGATTAGCCGCTTGTGGCTTAGTCAGGGAAACGCAGAATGCGGCAGGTTCAGGAAACCCGCCGCATTCTGAAAATGATGATATATGTGAAAAAAACTATTCCAGCACGAGGAGCAGAGCCATCTTGAACCTGCCGACGGCCTTCACGGAGTGCCGCCCCGCCTTATCAAACTTGAAGGTCTCGCCGGCCCTGATGTGGTGTTCCTTTCCCTCGTAGCCGATGATGGCTTCGCCATCCAGCGCGAAGACAAGCGCTTCGCCGGGCGCGGCGTGCTCTGAGAGTCCGGTGCCCTCATCGAAACTCATGATGACAAACTTGAGGTTCTTTTCGTGGATAAGATCCATGTTGACGATTCTGCCTTCCTGGTAGGGCAGGAGATCCTTGAGCTTGAATACGTCGCCGGCCCTGAGAATCTGGTTCATAGTGGTCTCCTTTGGAAATCCTGTTTCCGTGTAAACGCATCCTGTATCCGTCTTCATGCCCACAGGGACATTGGTGGGCGATATCAGACTCTCCCCCGCGTTCACTCTCCGGGACATCCCGTCAGAAGTGAAAACGTCCATGCTTCCGGAGTAAACGGTCAGGAGCTTATGATACGTGTATATTTCGGCGCTGATGCTTGTTCCTCCGGCCATGGAGAAAACAGAAAACGACTTCTCGTCGTCCTGAAAAATCTGTTCCGAGACAGTACAGCCGGGCACCGGCTGATTTTCTTCCGCGATTCTGATGACTCTTCCTGCTTCTGTTCTCATGGCTTTCTCCAATCACGCTTTGCGCTGTTAGCTGGATTCTTCTTATGTGCGGGAGCTGTCACCACGCTGACCTGTACTGCCCCACACCCCAAGGATAAGCACTTCTGCCGGGAGTACAGCCGGATTCATCTGTCTTTTCCCCGGGAGCGTGATCCACGTCACATCCGCCCCATATCTTCCTGCGGCTTGTGGTCCGGAAATCATCGCTTTCCGATCCGGCAGGAAAGGGCAGGGGCGCAGCGCGGATCCCGGTGGACTCATCCCCGCCTCCGGCTGCCCGGAGCTCAGGATGAGCGATGCCGGCATCACAGGTGAAGAACGGAAGAAGCACTTCCTGCCGTGAGGCAGAGTCCCGATGGTAGCGTTACCCGGCTCTCCTGACGGGTTCCGGTGAAGAGCGGGCTTTTTACCGCGAAAAATCCTGCCGTCAGGAGGGAATGCACTTCATGGCCGGGGCCGAAAAGCCTGATGCCGGGCTTCACTTTGATTTAACGGATCCGGGGTAAACGCCAGGAGTATGAACGTCATGTTTTCCGCTATTTGAAGAGATGGAACTCTTCTCTGGTCAGCCCGCAGTCCAGAGCCCGGTACAGGTACCGCGCGGCTATGGAAGAGTAAGGTTTCCACTTCCTGCATTTCGCGCGGATGGCTTTCGGGCCCGTGTCCCCGGTTTTGTAGAGCCACTTGTAGCTCTGCAGAAAAGCGACGTCCTCAAACGGCAGGATGTCCTGACGGTCGAGGACGAAGATGAGATACATCTTGGCTGTCCAATCGCCGATGCCATGAAGTGAGGAGAGTTTTGTCATAACGGCGTCATCAGGGAGGGCAGGAAGAGCCGCGGGGTCGAGCGTTCCATCCCTGACGGCTTCGGTCAGGCAGCGTATGGTCTGAACCTTCCTCCCGGATGATCCGATGCTTCTGATCTGGCTGTCGGAAAGCGCGCTGATCCTTTCCACTGTCACGGAACCGCCGCAGAGAGCTTCCAGTCTGGCATAGATTTTCGCGGCCGCCCTGGTCGAAATCATCTGTTCGATGACCTCATGCACAAGGAAAGCGTACCCGCCTTCATATGTTGTGTACGAGATGGGGCCGATCATCGAGAACAGTTTGGCGAAGCGCTTATCCTTCCGGCAGAGGTGCTGTATCGAAGCTGATCCGCTATCAAGAAAGACTGTTTTGCTCATGGCGCTGTCCTTTTACGGGGAAGGGGTTTCTGTCGGGCATATCTTCCACAATTCTGCCACAAAACAAAAGTCCTGTCCCCGCCGCGGCCCGCTAAGAAGGCGGTATCCTTTTATTCTGCGCGGCAGAGTATGAAGGCTTCCGGTTGAGGCGCTGTTCCGTATGGATGGAATGTTCCGGCCGCGAAACCGTCAGCGCGGCGCGTACATGATAATGGCCACGCCGGTGAGCGCGACGATGCCGCCAATGATGTCGAAGCGGTCAGGCTGCACATTGTCGATGAGCCAGCCCCAGAGAATGGAGAGCGCAATGAAAATTCCTCCGTACGCGGCGTAAACGCGCCCAAAGTTTCCTTCCGGCTGCAGAGTGGGGACGATGCCGTAAACGATGAGGATGGCGGCGCCGGAGAGACCGAAGAGCAGGCTGCGCCCTTCGCGGAGCCAGAGCCACATGAGGTAGCCGCCCCCGATTTCGCAGAGGCCGGCAAGCAGAAAATAGAGCAGCGATTTGACGATGAGCATGGACGGATTCCTGTACTGATGATCATTTTGGGCAAAGTGTAGATGAAATAATAAAAATAACAATATGGCATTCTGGAGAGCTGTTTTCCGCCGCTCTGCCAGATTTACCTGCGGGTTTTCCGGGGCAGCAGGAGGCAGCAGTTTTTCCCGGGATGTCGTTCACTGTGGAAAACGTACCCGATTCTCTCAGAAAATCCCCAAAAATGGCCGGCTGGCAGCACGAACTTCACGTACTTGACTCCCGTGCCGCCCCTTTTCTAAAAACCGGGCGCCTGGCGAATCCTGTGCGTCTCTTCGGTCACCCGTAAAGGCTGACAGTGGAACGCTCCCCTCGGCAGGACTGCCGTTCCTGATGCCGCGTGGCATTCCGGCAGCGGTAAGGTAAAACAGATTCAGGGAGACAAAAATGAAAAAGATGCTGATAGTGTACTACTCGTGGTCCCATGGCAACACAAAGCGAATTGCGGAGTGTCTGGCGCAGGGAACAGGCGCGAAGTGCGTGTCCATTGATACAGTGGAGCCCTACAAGGGCACCTACGATGAGGTCGTGGAGCAGGGGCGGCTTGAAGTGCAAAAGGGATTCATGCCTGACATCAGGGAGATCGGTGTGAACATCAGTGACTTCGACCTCATCGCCGTTGGTACCCCGACATGGTGGTTCACCATGGCTCCGGCTGTGCGCACCTTCCTGCACAGCCAGGACTGGCAGGGAAAGACGATCATCCCATTCATGACCAATGGCGGCTGGCCGGGGCATGTCATCAAAGACATGGAAAAGGCCTGCGCCGGAGCGCGCTGCATTCTGCCCATGCAGGTGCAGTTTGCCTCCACTGGCGGCAGCCGCATGGAGACGCCGCAGAAGGACGTCGACAGATGGGTGGATAAGGTCAGAAAAATTTTGGACGGCGCTGACTGCTGATGGCTGGTTCCGGTGTCTGGGGACATCAGGGGTAATCTGCCTGGCTCATGCGCCGCACGTCGTTACGGCTGTCAGCGCGCTCTCCTGTATGCCCATACCGCTTTGCTCCGGGCTACTTTGGGGACTCTCCGTCAGGTATGGCTTTGAGCCCCTTTCGGAGCAGCAGACGGAATTCTTCCTTTTAGCTCCTGTCGTAAATGCCCGTAGAATTTCATAGGGTTCCACGTTTAGGATGAACTGAGCCATGGTGTTCTCCTTTCGGTTTTGGCGGTTTTGAGCAATCCAGACACCGAAGGCGTTCCCCTGACTCAATTTTTTCCCGTGGGAATTGACACCACTATATAGACTCTACCAGAGATACTGTATTTGGAATGAAAATTCACCTCTCTCCTTCTTCATTCCGTGTATTTCTATAATTCATTCATAAGAAGAAAATCCCGAAGTTTGTAATGATAGACGGTGCTGGTTGAATAGTCGATATCATCGTTTGTGATAATGATCTTTTTCACTGTGTTATCAATGCCTGCAAATGCGGAGAACTCTCTGTCGTAGGCTTTGTCTTCTGCTACACTATATGCAACCTGTACCAGGTACTGCTTACCGTCTCTGACAGCTCTGAAATCGATCTCCCGGCCTTTATTGCTGTATACACTCACTTCATACCCCAGATAGAGCAATTCATTCAAAACGATATTTTCCAGATTGTGTGTAAGGTCGTACCGGCTTCCTGATATTCGGATGCTGTTCAGAGAAACATCTTCATCATAAAGCTTATAGTAGTAATTGAGTTTTGCCTTGGCCTTAGGAGAGTAAAGGGGGATTCCTTCGATGACATATGCCTCTTTCAGATATCCGAGATACTTGATTACCGTCGGGACGGAAATAGAAATATTCTGCCCCTTCATATAATCTGAAATGGATTTTGCACTGAAAATCCTGGCATTGGAGACAAGAGTGTAATCAGCGATCCGCTCAAATACATCTTTTTTTCGAATATTGTATCGGTTTTCCAGATCGTTGTAGATGATGGTGTTGTTCAAGTCGTTCAGGTAGCGTCTCATGGATTCTTCATCCTGCAGCTCCAACGCAGCCGGGAATCCGCCCCAGACCAGGTAATCAATGAGCTCAAAACGGCGGCCCAGCTGGTCAGCATATTCTTTGGCCTCCCGGTATACGAAAGGCCTTATGCGGAAGGAAACGTAGCGTCCTGACAGTTCTTTCGTAAATTCACGGGAAAGCAGTTTGGAATTGCTCCCCGTTATGAATAAAGACGCGTTATAGAGCCTGAGCGTCCTTGCGGCTTCGTTCCAACCTTCGACGTTTTGGACTTCGTCCAGAAAAACGTAGAGTTTTTCTTTGGACAGATAAGCATTCACATAGGAAATGAGGGCGTCCGCATCCGGAATATTTGCCCGGACAGGCCTCTGGTCAAAGTCCAAGAAAAGGCACTTTTTTCCGGCGGCTTCAAGCTCATTCAATACCTGCTTTAAAATGACGGATTTCCCGCACCGGCGTATACCGGTAATGATTTTGATCAGGTCGCTTTCGTAAAAAGGTCTGATCTGTTTCAGGTAGTGCTCTCTGATAATCACAGAATCGTCTCCTGACTGTTGAAATAATTGAGGATATCATCAGCCTGTCCACAGATGTTTATATATGATGGCATCATCATACTTTAAGATTTTGCGAAAATAAACAATATCTTAAAATATAAATTAAACATATGAAAATGTGTCGGTGACATGTGAGTTTTCATTTCAGGTGCAGGGGGTTGGTGTAAACACTCCGACATGGCTCAGCAATTTGATGAGCCGTATCAGTGCGGTGTTCCCTGAAAATTTCAGGGGTCGCCTAGGGAAGGAATTTTTCTTTCTGTGCGGGAAAAGTTCGGTTTCTACAGGGGGAAATAAAATGTCACCATATATGTATTTTCTTATTGTACTTTAAGGTTTTGCTGAAACCGATAATATCTTAAAATACAAATTAAATATGTGAGTAGAGGTCGTTGATACCTTAGGAGCTTATAAAGACACCTGCGGCGAAGCCGCGGAGCAGGGGCGTCTTTAGAGGCAGGAAGGTCTCATGCGACATCAGGGAGAGCGGTGTGAACGTCAAATGCTCCGGCCCCGTCGCCGCTGGCGCCCTGGCCTGGATATTCACAATGGCTCCTGCGGTGTGCACCTTCCTGCACAGCCGTGACTGACAGGAAAAGGCGGTCATTCCCTTCATGACTAATGGCGGCTGGCCGGGGCATATCATCAAAGACATGGAAAAGGCGTGCGCCAGAGCGCGCTGCGTTCTGCCTATGCAGGTACAGTTTGACTCCACTGGCGGTAGCCGCATGGAGACGCCGCAGAAGGACGTCGACAGATGGGTGGATAAGGTCAGAA
>ERZ825159.164-NODE-164-length-92789-cov-4.591035_pt1 | contig 92789 bp, 83 predicted proteins | sample MGYA00519932_ERZ825159 | MGnify/ENA primary metagenome ERZ825159 (study PRJEB31778, sample SAMEA3449191) | human gut metagenome | biome: human gut; feature: human-associated habitat; material: faeces | place: United Kingdom | collected 2010/2012 ... | reverse complement strand
AGTTGCAGTTGCATCTTTGTGTATAATTCAACATTATGGCCCCTCCTGTTTTAAGCCTCAAGGCTCAGCGCCCGCTTGAGCCTTACAGAAAAGTTTGCAAGAAACAGCTCGCGGCTGCGTTCGTCGCCGTACACAGTCCAAAGGTCGTCCTTTGCGGTATCAAGCGAAACAGGAAGATTTTGAGCGGCAAATTCCTCGATGTCCTTGCTGAGAGTTGCATCGGCATAATGCCTCATCATAGCAGCTGTCGGCTCAACAAGCGCACGCAGGCCGAGCGCTATGGCGCACAGCCCTTCGCTCCCAAAGTGCTCCTCCGCTGCGTCCGTCAAATATTTTACGGTCCGGATGCACTTGGCGGTAAGCTCCTCCTGCACGGACATAAAGGGCTTGGGCAGCGCCTCGTCGTTGACCGAGCCGTCAGAAAATGCTTCCGTGCGCTGCTCCTTGTCCACATTGGCGGGGCGGTAATAAGCAGCAAATCTGCAATAATTGTCGGGACGGCAGCCATTTGTACGGTGGCAGAGGATCTTCTTGGTCGTATGGAACTGTCCCGCGCCGCCCGTGTACGTCATCATGATGCCGTGCTGGTTCTCTTCACAGTAAAGATTGCCTAAAAACGCTTGATCATTGTCGAGCCAGAGGTTGGCCAGCGGGCAGGTGTAAGTTTCCCAAAGATGAACTTGCTCCTCATCACACAGTGTCTTTGTACGAACGCGCGGATCGCAGCTGCAGGCACAGCCCATCGCATAAAGCGAGCGCAGATTCGTCTTGGCGCCCTGCTTGATGCACTCCTCGCGGAAGCGGCGGCCATCATCCTCAGCCATTTTGTGAAGACCATGCCGGATCGCTCCCTCGCCCCTCCTTCCGCAGATCTCCATAATGCTTTTTCCCAAGTGCATATACAGCATAGACCAAAAGTCCTGCTGGTTTTGGATCGGGAGCTCTTGGATCGTGTTCATATAAATTACCTCTTTAATAAATTAGGAAAGACCCCTCTGTCTCTCCTTTATTTTTCGCAAAGGAAGCACGCAACAGAATGTCCGTTGCCATAGTCTCGCAGTTCGGGCTCCTCGCAGGTACAGCGCTTGGTAGCATAGGGGCAGCGCTGAGCAAAGCGGCAGGCCTTTGGCGGATTGATCGGTGAGGTGATCTCACCCTTCATGATGATGCGTTTCTTGCGATTGTGCAGCGAAGGCACGGGGATCGCCGAGAGCAGCGCCTGCGTATAGGGATGCATCGGATGGTCAAACAACTCATCGGACGGCGCTTTTTCAAAGAGCTTTCCAAGATACATGACCGCAATATCGTCAGAAAAGTGGTGTACTACCGAAAGGTCGTGCGTGATGAAGAGATACGTGAGTCCAAGCTCATCCTGCAGATCCTCCATCAAATTGAGGATCTGCGCTTGAATGGAGACGTCAAGCGCGGAGACCGGCTCGTCGCAAACAACGAAGTCCGGATTCACTGCCAGTGCACGCGCAATACCAATGCGCTGCCGACGGCCACCGTCCAGCTCATGCGGGTACGTGTTGAACAGGCGCGGCGCAAGGCCGACCGTCTCCATCAGTTCCAGCACACGTTCCTCCCGCTCCTGCGGGTCGGTAATAATCCCATGCAGCTTGATTGGCTCCTCGATCGCCTGTGAGACCGTCATTCTCGGGTTAAGAGAGGAGAACGGATCCTGGAAAACGATCTGCATCCGCGTGCGCATTCTGCGCAGTTTGGCGGCGTCCAGGCTTCTCACGTCGATGTTATCGAAAAGGACATTTCCAGCCGTCGGCTCGATCAGGCGCAGAATAGCGCGGCCTGTCGTGGACTTTCCGCAGCCGGACTCGCCGACCATACCGAGCGTGCGCCCCTTATCAATGGTAAAGGAGACATTGTCAACTGCGTGAAGCAGGCCTTTTTTCGTAGAAAAGTGTTTTGTTAAACCTTCCACGCGAAGCAGGGGCTCACTCATCCTTCAAAACCTCCTTATCTGTAATGTTTTCTGTGTTGTACAGGTGGCATTCCACATAATGCGTGTCGTTTTTCCAGACGCGGCAAGGCTTTTCGTGCTTGCAGATTTCCATGGCATATTCACATCTGGGGCAGAAAGCACAGCCCTCGGGCAGATTGCTCGGATCGGGCATTAACCCCTTAATAGGCTTCAGACGCGCAGAGCGATCCTCCATATTCGGCAGAGAGTTGAACAAACCGCGCGTATAGGGATGCTTTGTGTCGTCAAATACATCCTCCAGCGTTCCGTTCTCCACGATATGTCCGGCGTAAATCACGGAGACTTCATCGCAGATCTCGGCGACAATACCGAGGTCGTGTGTGATCATTAGCATCGAGGTGCCGTAACGATCCTTCAGCTCCTTCATCATCTCAAGCACCTGCGCCTGAATAGTAACGTCAAGCGCTGTCGTCGGCTCATCCGCAATGAGCAGATCCGGCTGACACGCAAGCGCGATCGCGATGACCACACGTTGCTTCATACCGCCGGAGAACTGATGCGGATAGTCGTTGGCTCTTGCCTCGGCAATACCAACAAGCTTCAGCATATCCTTAGCCTTTTCCAGAGATTGCTCCGGAGTAAGGTTCTGGTGCAGCTCCAGACTTTCGGCAATCTGCTCGCCTACGGTCATAACAGGGTTCAGAGCGGTCATCGGGTCCTGGAAAATCATTGCCACGTCGTTACCGCGCATTTCCTCCAGCTCACGCTCACTCATTTCGAGTACGTTTTTGCCTTCGAGCTTAATCGTACCGCTTTTGATAACTCCCGGAGGATCCGGAACAAGGTTCATGATAGACAGTGCGGTAGTGGTTTTGCCCGCACCGGTTTCGCCTACCAGGCCCAGAGTACGTTTTTTGCCGATAGCGATGTCAATGCCGTTGACAGCATGTACATCGGAATCTTCTGTTTCATAATGGACCACAAGGTCCTTTATATCTAATACTAAATCCATAATGCAGCCCCCTTATTTCTTCAGCTTAGGATCCAGCGCATCGCGCAGGCCATCGCCCAACAGGTTCAAGGCTAATACGGTAAACATAATAGCTAAACCGGGAATAACACAAATGTAGCTGGCATCACGAATATGACCTCTGCCGCCGGAAAGCAGCGCGCCCCATTCGGGAGCAGGTGCCGGTACGCCGATACCCAAGAAGCTCAGGGAAGAAGCGGAAATAATAGTAGTACCGATCAGCAGAGTAGTCTGTACGATAATCGGAGACAGGCAGTTCGGCAGGATATGTCTGAGAATAATCTTCCAGGTGGGCAGGCCCATCGCATAGGAGGATTCAACATATTCCAAATCACGCACCGTCATAACGGAAGCACGCACGATACGCGCATAGTTGGTTGCGCAGGAAATTGCCAGAGCAATAATCAGGTTGATAGTGCTGGTACCCAGCAGAGATACGATTACTACTGCCTTCAGAATGTTAGGAATGGAGTAGAAAATATCAATACCGCGCATGATGATATCATCGGCCTTGCCGCCGTAGAAGCCGGCAATAGAGCCTAAAATAGTACCAACAATCAGACCGAAGCCTACGGAACCGATACCGATAGCCATGGAATAGCGTGCGCCGTACATAACACGGGCAAACAGGTCACGGCCGTATTCATCGGTGCCGAACCAGTGCTCCCCGCTGGGAGGCTGCAGCTTAATAGCCAGGTTCTGACCGATAACATCGGTTTCATAGTTGAATACCAAGGGACTTACCAGAGCGATGACGCACAGCAGCGCCAGAAAGGCCATGCCGATTACAGCGCCCTTATTTTTCAGCAGACGATGCCAGGTTTCCTGGAACATGGTGCGTCTTTTAGTTCTTTTCTTTGCAGCCATCTTCCTCACCCCTTCTTGCTGTACTGCGCCTTGATACGCGGATCAAAGAATGCGTATACCAGATCGACAACCAGATTAATCAGGCACATCAAAATAGAACACAGAATAATAGAACCTGTTACCATCGGAATATCACGTCTAGTAATAGATTCGTATACCAGACGGCCAATACCGGGCCAGCTGAATACGGTTTCAGCCAGTACGGAGCCGGTGATAACCAAGGACATTTGCAGACCGATAGCAGTGATTATAGGAATCAGTGCGTTTTTCAGACCATGCTTATAGATTACACGATGCTCGCTGCAGCCTTTAGCACGCGCGGTGGTCATATAATCCTGACGCATAACGTCCAGCATGGAGGAACGGGTAATACGGGTAATCAAAGCTGCCAGGCCGAAGCCAACGGTTACAGCAGGCAGAACCAGGCTCTTCCAGCCGAAGTTACCGCCGGTCGGGAATAATCTCATATGCAGAGCAAAGATAATAATCAGCATCAGGCCCAGCCAGAAGTTAGGCATGGAGGTACCGAACAGAGCGAAAATCATGCCTGCGGTATCCTTCCAGGTGTTCTGGTGGATAGCGGTGTAGATGCCCAGAGGAATGGATACCAGAGTAGCGATAATAACAGCAGCGCCGCCCAGATACAGGGTGTTCGGCAGATATTGGAAGAAGGTATGGAATACGTCCTTGTTGGTTACATAGGATTTGCCCATATCACCTACAAGCATACCTCTCATGTAGTTAAAGTATTGCAGCAGGAAAGGCTGATCCAGACCAAGCTCATGGCGGATCTGAGCAATCATTTCCTTCGAAGCACCGTCGCCGGCAATCATCATTGCGGGGTCACCCTCAGTAAGACTCATTGCCCAGTAAATCAGAAAAGAGGTTACTAAAATTACCGGAATCAAACTGAGGAGTCTGTTGACAACATATTTAAGCATTCAACAAAGCTCCTTTCCGTAGAACTCAAATAAAAGGTGCTATGATAAAACAAGAGAGGACTACGCCTCCCTTGTTTTACGCCTTTGTAAATTTTTCAGCAAAATTATTTAGCGATATAAGCATGACGCCAATCGTGGTTGCCGCCGCCGTAGAAATATTGACCTTTCAGTTTTTTATTGTAGGCAACTACCAGGTTAGCAATGTACAGAGGAACCTGCGGGCATTCGTCAACCAGGTATTTTTGCAGCTCAACGCCAGCTTCCATGCGTTTGTTCTGATCCTTCAGGGTTGCAACATCATCAATCAGCTTATCAGCCTTCGGATCGGAGAAGTGATGATAGTTGGAGCCGGAACCGGTGTAGAACAGGTCGCGATATACAAAGTCAACCTTGGAGTCTTCGTTCCAGCGCCACAGGAACAGACTTTGTTTGCCGTCCTTGCAGGCAGCCTTCAGAGCAGCTTGCTCCATCGGAACCAGATCTACGGTAATACCGATTTGTGCCAGGTTAGCTTGGATAACAGTTGCAATCTGCTCATAGGGAGCGCCGGTTGCATAGGTCAGAGTGGTTTTGATAGGACCGGTTACGCCGGATTCCTTCATCAGCTGTTTAGCACGCTCCAGGTTGTAGTCATAGCCGGGCATTTCATCATAGAAGCCCCACAGACCACGGTTCAGAATGGTTTTTTGCAGAGTACCTTTGCCATTCAGAGCAGCGTCCAGAACGGATTTCTTGTCGATTGCGCAAGCTACAGCCTGACGCAGTTTTTGGTTATCCCACGGTTTCTTTTCAACATTGAATGCGAAGTAGAACAGACGGGTACCGGGTTGTTCGTAAACAGTGATATTCTTGTCATCCTTCAAGAATTTCAGATCGCTGATAGGCGGATTTACGCATACATCGATTTCGCCGGCCTGCAGAGCCATTACGCGAGCAGAAGCCTCAATCATCGGACGGAATTCGATGATATCGGATACGCCGGGAGCAAAGTTATCGGTTGCAGGCAGGTTGTTGCCCCAATAATCCTTAACCTTGGTCAGACGGCAGTATTCGCCTTGAACCCATTTGTCATATTTGTAAGGGCCGGTACCGATAAGCCACGGCTCTTTTACGCCATCATCATAAGCCTTTTTGGATTGGATGGACAGAGGAACGGAGGACAGAGATTGAATGAACTCGTTGTTATAGGAGCTGATTTCGATTTCAATCTGATATTTGTCTTTAACGGTAGATTTAACATAGCCTGCCAGAGCGGATTTGATAACGTTTTTCATTGCCATATCCAGGGTGAATTTAACGTCATCGGCAGTCATCGGAGTCTTTTTACCGTCGTTGAAGTATACGTCCTTACGCAGGTTCATGATGATATGGGTATCATCTACGAACTTCCAGTCGGTAGCCAGACCGGGACCGAAACGCTCCTTGCCTTGAGAGCCGTTATTGAAGAATACCAGAGTCTGGTGAGTGTTCTTCAGAATAACGTTGTTGGCAGCGTCCTGTTGTTTTTGCAGGTTAAGGTTGTTGATATCGGCATCGGTACCGATAACCAGCTTCTCCTTGTGTGCAGTACTGCCGTTGTCAGCTTTTTTGTCATCGCCGCCACAGCCTGCAACAGCCATAGCAAGAATCATCAAAGCTGCCATGATGAGCACTAATAATTTTTTCATAATGCACCTTCCTTTCAAAATTGCATTTTATGACTACTTCCATTGTACACTATGAAAGAACTTTACGCAAGACACAATTTTGTCAATAGTTCTACAATTTTAGTTCATCGTTTAAATTTCTCTGCCCTAAAATGCTTTTACAATAATAAATGCGCAGCCAAACTGCGACTGCGCATTATAAAACACTGTTCTTGTATGAAGGACTGCTCTTACATCATCTTCAAAAACTTGTCATACATAGCCAAAAAGCCCTGCATAAAGCTCTTAGCCTTTGCCAAGTCCGCTGCATCCGGATGGCTTGCAGCCGCTGCCCAACGGGCTTCGCTCTCGGGGCTGGGGCTGTGCGGGCTGCCTGCCGGCATCTTGCGCATCATGGCAATCAGCGCCGGGTCAATCGCACCGCGGATAGATAAAGTACCAAGCACTCTGCAGTCCTTGTTCATTAATACACCTGCATTTACCAGGGAGCTTACAGCGTGGTCGCTCGCCGGGTCTGCACCCAAGGTTTGGAACAGCACTACCTTTTTGCCGTGCAAATTCTCCAGATATTTTTTCATCTTCGCATTCGGTGCGCCCTTGTCAACCCAATAGCCTGCCACAACAACAGCGAAGTCATCCGCAGCCGGAGCAGCGTCAACCTGCGCCAGCACGCAGCGCTCGCCTGCAGCCTCAGCCAGAGCCTTCGCAACCTTTTCCGTATTACCGGTTTTGCTGTCATAAACGATTAAAATGTCCTGCATAGTAGTACACTCCTTTTATTTCATATTTTTCATAATACCCATCATCTTCTGGCCTGCCTGCTCCATCAGACCCGGCTTGCCGTAAAGTGCGCACTCCGCAGCTGTCAGCAGCACTCTGTCCATCTGACGATAGTAATATTTTCCCTTCGCCGTAAAGTAATACTTGCCATCCACTGCGTAAAGCAGGTCCAAAAGCTCCCACTGCTCCAAAAGCGGCGCAAGCAGGCTTTCCCAATCCGCATCGCTATACTGCTTCAGCAAAGCAAAATCAAATCTGCCGGAATCACACTGTCCGGACAGCTTTTCGAGGAGCAGATAATTTTCGTTATGCTTGCCCATGCCCATAACAGCGTACTGCCCGGACGTAGCCTTTTTTACATAGTCGCTTCGGTCCATAGTCTTCATGTAATTGTACATTCCCATGTGACCGCCGCAGGCCGCACCGCAGGTAATGATGTTCGCACCGCTCTTCACCAGCGTGTTGTAGCCGCTGCGTTCATCCTCGCGCATTGCCCAATGGCAGCAGCTCAGTGCCTTGGCTCCCTGCTCTGCAAGCAGAGCATCGGCAGCAACGAACATTTCCGCCAACATTCTGTTGTTATATTCGTATTTGATGTTGCCCTTGGCAATCGCCTGACCTAAGGGAGATTTAGGCATAATCTGCAGCTTGTACAAATCCATGCCGCTCACGCCGCAGGCCAGCGCCGTTCTGATATCGTTCAGCAGCATGGCCTTCGTCTGGCCGTTCAGACCGTAAATCAGGTCGATGATAACCTTTACGTCTTTGGCTGCCACCTCTTCGAGCTTGGCCGTTACCTCTTCCTTGGCATTAAGCCTGCCTAAGGAGCGGCGCAAATGCGTATCAAAGGCCTGCACGCCAAAGCTGAAGCGGTTCACGCCGCCGTCAATGCAGGCAGCGAGCTTATCCGCCGATAAATCATAAATACTGCTTTCAAAGGTTACCTCACAATCCTCCGTCAGGCTGGCAGCACTGTGAATTTTGTTCAGCAACGCGCTTATCTGCGCCGGATTCAGCACGGACGGCGTACCGCCGCCAAAGAAAACAGCTTCCGGTCTTTGCTTGGCAAAAACGCCCTGCTGCTGCAGAAAATCCAGCTCCGCCAAAAGCGCCTGTACATATTCCTCAACCTGCTCCGCCTCAAAGGGATTGCGGTAAAAGCTGCAGTAGGAACAGCGCAGATTGCAGAACGGAATATGCAGATACAGCGCCGTAGGCTGCTGCGGCTGCAAAGCAAACTCCTGCAGCATCGTCCCGGCCATCATCCCCGGCAACGGTTTTGTCTTGCGCGGAACATAGGTCAGGTCCTTGAAGCTTGCTTCTACAGCAGTTGCCCCCGGTTGGCCGGCAAGAGCCTTATAATCATCGCGCTCATAAAACGCCTGAATATTTTTTGCATAATCAATCATCAGCCTACTCCTTTACTGCATCAGGATACATTTTAGCTGCCATGTAGCGTACTGCCTTAGGATATTCCAACCCCGGATTGAGCAGGAACAAATCGTCCGGCAGGAAAAATACCTGCTTATTTTTTACCGCATCGATGGAATTCCACGCCGGGTTGCTCATAATCTCCAGCTTAGGATTTCCCTCACTATCTCTGGGCGCACCCATAGAGGTGATAAAAATTACCTGCGGATTTTTCTCCAGCAAATTCTCTAAGCTGTAGGGAGCCTTGTCAGGCTGAGTTCCCATCGGTCCGCTGACAGGCTTGGTTTCGCCCTGTACTACGTTGCGTAATTTAAGCATTTTTGCACAGCAGCCGGCAATACTGGTTTCCTTTTCCATGGTAATGCCCATGCTGGTGGTGTGCAGAATCGCTACGCTGCGCTCGCTTTTAGGCAGCATGCTTACTGTAGCATTGATATCCTTATCGAGATTTGCCACAACCTTCTGTGCCTTATCATCCTTACGCATTATTTTGCCAATGGTGAGCATGCTGTGCTTAACATCCTCATAGGATTTCAGATTCAGCACAACAACTGGAATATTGTTGGATTCCAATGTATGCAGATAACGCTCGTGCATGCCCTTGTAAGCAATTACCAGATCAGGCTTCAGCTCCACGATTTTTTCTACATTGATATTAAAGATAAAGCCTACCTCGGCAGCATCCTTGGCAAAAGCGGGCACCTTGCCTACCTGTGTTTTGGCACGGCCGACAACCTTGCCATCTACTGCCTCCACCAGCTCCAGGAAGGACGGGGACAGGACAACAATTCTTTCGGGAATCTTCTTCAAGGTAACAATACGCTGGTTATCATCGGTAATTTTTACTGCGCTGCCCGAACCGGAACTGCCAGTTAGCGGAGAGCAACCGCTTATACATAAGCATACCATAAGAACTGTAAAAATGAAACTGAAAATTTTTCGCATAATACTTCCTCGTTAGGCAAACAAAGCAGGCCATCGGGCCTGCTTTATTTGTTCTTTTACTTTACCGCTATGTTTAGAATTTATATTCCATACCAACTCTGTACAAGCGACCGAGATTGCCGTCAGAATACGGGCCAAAGTTCTGGTGATTGCTGATGTTGTCAATGCCCAGATAAATCTTGGTATCCTTGTTGAGATGTCTGGAAGCCATGATATTGGCAATGGTGAAGTCCTTGGTTTCGTAAACGAAGTTGCCCATGGTGCTCTTATCGCCATTATTGAAGTAGTAGCCAAGGTTAGATACAAGGTCAAAGCTCAGGTCCCAAGCATAAATATTTTCCGGCTGATAGGAAACACCGAAGGTTACCTGATGCTTAGCTCTATCTTTCAGACGGGTTCCATTAGTTTTGTCTTTAGCATCCAGGAAGGTGTAGCCGGCATTCAGATAAATATTCTTGCCCAGTCTGTGAGAACCGTACAGCTCTACGCCCTGCAGAGTTGCTTCCGGAATATTTTCATAAGCCATAATCATATCGCCTTTAACGCCGGGATACAAATCTGGATCATCATCGGTCAGCTTACCGGTCCAATAGGTGCTGATCAAATCTTTAACTTCATTTCTGAATACTCCCAGATGAACTGTAGATCTGTCGCCCCAGTCCTTTTCAACAGATAATTCATAGCTTAAGGATTTTTCCGGTTTCAGATCAGGGTTACCAACATAGAATTGGCCTTTACCACCCGGATTTGCAGCATACATTTCCCAGAAAATGTACAAGTCGTTTACAGTCGGAGTTTTATAGCCCTGACCAACTACAGCCTTAATACGTACATCATCGGCAGCATTGTAGGTTGCAGCCAGGTTGCTGGTCAGCTTGTTACTGAACTGATCACTGTGGTCGAAACGTACGGAAGGAATAATCAGCCATTTCTCATCAGGTCTGAATTCATCCTGAACATATGCTGCCAGATAGTTGATATCTGCCTTGTCAAAAGCTGCATGAGCATCAGCACCGTTCAAAGAGGTACTCGGTTTCTTTAAGCGGGTGCCTTCGCTCTGGTCCTTACGATATTCAAAACCGGCAGTCAGCTTGTTCTTATCACTCAGATTGAAGGTGTCCTTGCCTTCAATAACGCTCAGAGTACGTTTAACAGTATCAATCTTCGGATCCTGCAGAGTCCACTTGCCGGGCCTGCCCATCATGGTCATACGGGTATTATTCTGGTTCTTATAGTTCTTATCGAATACTGATTTATAAGCTCTGAACATCCAGTCCTGCTTATCATCGGAGCCCTTATAAGTAATAGCATAGTCAGTACGCTTATTATCGTTATAAATAGTCTGTACCTTATCCTGCCAGAAACCTGGTTTCATAGTTGTTCTGGTAGTAGTAGACTTTTGGTTGTCCTCTTTAATCTTGCTGAAATCTACGCTTAATTCATTGCCATTATCGAACTTATAGCCTACATTTAAAGAAAGCGGCTGCTGCTTACCATAAAAGTTCATGGAATCTCCGCTGCCTTTGGGATCCAAATACGGTCTGTTTTTATTCAGGCCAGCGTTGATTTTATATGAATAGTTGCCTTCAGCGCCTTGCAGATACAGGTTGCCTTTATAGCCTGCACCCTTGCCGTCCTCATACCAGCCATATTCATAGTTAATGTCAGCAGTTGTCTTATCCGGAGTTTTGGTAATAACGTTAATTACACCGCCCATTGCATCACTGCCATACAGTGCGCCTGCAGGTCCGCGGATAATTTCAACCTTCTCAACGTCCTCCATACGGATACGGTCTACGTCCCAGGCATTGGCAGAGTTGTAAGCAGCCTCGCCGCCTAAACGCTTGCCGTCAACCATAATCAGTACGTGACGGGATTCACTGCCGCGGATGCTGACATTGCTGCGTCCCTGGAAATCATTAAATACATTAACGCCCAAAGCGCCCTTTAAAGCATCATGCAAGGTTTTAGCCTGTGTCTGTTCCAGCTTTTTGCTGTCAACAATCTCTACGGTCGAAGGGGTTTCCTTAACGGTCATTGCCGTTCTGGTTGCGGTAACAACCATGGTGTCCAAAGAAAACTCTTGCAAATCTTCTTCAGCGGCAAAGGCGGTGCCTCCCCACAGTACGCTGCCGGTCAACAGGGTTGTCAGGACTAACTTGGATAGTTCTTTTTTCTGCATACTCATACCACTCCTTAAAATATATACCAATCACAGCTATGACAGATTAAAATTCGGCAAACTCCGCCATAGCCAAAACCAGTCATTTACATATATGTCTATTCAGACATACATGTTTTTGTACCTCTATCTGTTTTCGGAATCAATACTGTTTACAAGTATATCATTTAAAGATTGCAGTGTCAAGAAAAATATGAAAACTGTTGCAATTTATTTTTACGTGAATTTTTTAAAGCTAATAGGAAATTCTACATGATACGAAGCAGAATGTTTTATATTCCATTTCCCTGTTGCAGGCAACAAAAAAGACTTCCAATTTCTTGGAAGTCTCAAATTGCAGTTGGTGGCGGCGCACGGATTCGAACCGCGGACACTGCGGGTATGAACCGCATGCTCTAGCCAACTGAGCTACGCCGCCATTTGGAGCTGATGACCAGGATTGAACTGGTGACCTTATCCTTACCAAGGATACGCTCTGCCGACTGAGCTACATCAGCAATATTTAGTTGGTTGCGGGGGGCGGACTTGAACCACCGACCTTCGGGTTATGAGCCCGACGAGCTACCAACTGCTCCACCCCGCGATGTTAAGTTGGTGGATGGGGTTGGATTCGAACCAACGAAGCGAAACGCGGCAGATTTACAGTCTGCTCCCTTTAACCACTCGGGAACCCATCCATAGGCAACATAGATATTATATTACAGCAAGATACTTTTGTCAAGCAAAAAATAAAAAATTATTTAAGCTTCTGACGCAGTGCCTCAAACATCACAATGCCGGCCGCCATAGCAACATTCAGCGATTCCGCACGTCCTTGCATAGGGATAAAGACGCGCTTGTCTGCTGCCGCCAGCAAAGCAGGACTCACGCCGTTGGCCTCGTTGCCCATAACAAAAGCCAGACGTCCCTGCAAATCAGCCTTGTACAAATTATCCGCACCGTCCAGACAAGTAACCAGCAGCTCATATCCTGCCTTACGTGCTGCCTGCACCAACAGCTCCTCGCTCAAACCGCTCAGCACCGGCAGGTGGAACAGCGAGCCCATGGAAGCACGCACTGTTTTCGGCGCATAAATATCAGCGCAGCCCTGCAGCAGCAGAAGGCCGCCTACACCGGCCGCATCCGCAGTACGCAGCATGGTGCCGATATTTCCCGGATCTGTTACACGGTCCAGAACAAGCAGCATTTTGCCGGATGCCAGAAAATCATCCAGACGCTTGCTGCGCATTTCACATACGGCAATAATTCCCTGCGGCGTTTCGGTATCGGCAATTTTTTTCAGCACCTTGTCGCTCACGCAGACGAGCTTAATCTGCTTGGCCGCAGCCTCTTCCAGCACGGCGCGAGTGCGGTCATCCTCAATCGCAGTATAAAAAATGCTCTGCACGGCGCCGTAACGCACTGCCTCTTCCACAGTACGCAGGCCTTCCGCCAAGAACAGGCCCTGCTGCTGACGATATTTCTTCTGCTTCAGCTCCGCTGCAGCCTTCACCATTGGGTTTTGCAATCCGGTAAGTTCCATCTTGTTTCTCCTCTATACGCAACTAAATTACTTTTCTAATATTATACTAATATATTTAAGCCAACGTCAATCAGCCGTTGATGATAATGAAAAAGGCTGTAAAAAGAATGACGCTGGTAATAATCGTCAATGAATTGAACAGGCTGGCCAGCTGTACATTTGCTCCCAGCTTCTCCACAAAAATCGGGCCGATAATCGTGCAGGGTGCCATAAACGCCAGCGCAATCACATAATTTATCTCCTGCTTGAAAGGCGCCAGATAAAGAAAGGCTGCAGCACACAGCAGCGATATTGCATAACGCACGCTGAACAGCTCCTTGACATAGCCCATCGCCTTCTTATCCAGCTTGATTTCAAACATCATGCCAATCATCAGCATACTCAAAAACGGGTTGCCTGTACCCACAATCTCTGTAAACGTGTACACACTCTTAGGGAAGTGGAATCCTGCCAGCGACAGCAGCAGCATGCTGATATAAACAACAAACGGCACCGAATGCAGCAGCTTGTCCGTAATATTCTTCATGCTGAATTTGTCCTTGCGTCCGTCCGCATAGCCGATGCAGGAGGCCGTCAGCGCGTAGGTCATACCGGTGCACATAATCGAATTGCCCACATCGAACATACACAGACCGACTACGGCAAAAGGTGTTAAAAAGGCCTGCGCAAACGGCAGCGTAAAGCAGCCTATATTATAACCTGCAAGGCTGAAGATATAGAAAATCTTGGTAGCCGGCGTATCTCCGCGCGTCAGCATCAAGGATACAAACAGCATCATTAGATTGCCGAATAAGCCTAAAAAGACGGCAGCGATTAGCGAATAATCCATCTCAAAATGCGCAAAGCTGTTAATTACGGCACAGGGCAGCGTAATATTCAAAACAATTTTGCTTACGACCTGATAATCGGTCGGTGAAAAAAAGCCGCGGCGTTTGCAGATATAGCCTATAAGTATGATGAGCACAAAGGCCAGGGCTTTACTTAAAACTACTAACATAAAACTAAACCCCTCACAAATTACAAAAAAACCTGCTCCCGTGCGCACACAGGAGCAGGCTCAGACCAGCGCCTACGCACCAGTCAGTATTTACTTTTCTCTTACAGAGCAGCTTTAGCAGCTTCTACCAGCTTAGCGAAAGCAGCAGAGTCATAGATAGCCATGTCAGCCATAACTTTGCGGTTCATTTCGATGCCAGCTTTGGTCAGGCCGCAGATGAAACGGCTGTAGCTCAGGCCGTTAGCACGGGTAGCAGCGTTGATACGAGCGATCCACAGACGACGGTACTCGCGTTTTTTAGCGCGACGGTCACGACGAGCATAGGACAGAGCTTTCATTACCAGCTCGTTAGCTTTTTTGAATTGTTTGCTGCGGGAACCATAGTAACCTTTAGCCAGTTTCAGAATGTGTTTATGACGACGATGAGCGGTTACGCCCACTTTAACTCTTGCCATTGTTAGTATCCTCCTTTAAATCTCTTAATTATGCGTACGGGAGCATTTTTGCTACATGCTCTTTGTCAGTCTTGTGCACCAGAGCAGCTTTGCGCAGGTTTCTCTTACGTGCAGGAGATTTATGTTCGAGAATGTGGCTCTTGAAGTTTTTAAAATGTTTGAATTCACCAGAAGCGGTTTTTTTGAAGCGCTTTGCAGCAGCTCTACGGGTTTTCATTTTCGGCATTGTGATTTCCTCCTCTATTATTTAGCAGGTTTTGGCGCAACAATCATAATCATGTTTTTGCCTTCTAATTTTGGAACTCTTTCTACGACGGCAATTTCTTTCAACTGCTGTGCCATACGATTCAGCAGCACCTCGCCAAGCTCAGGATGAGACAGTTCGCGGCCACGGAACATGATGGTAACTTTTACCTTATCGCCATCTTCCAGGAAACGTACTGCATTCTTATACTTAACATTGAAGTCGTGGTCCTCGATACCGGGACGCAGCTTAACTTCTTTAATGTCGAAGGTCTTTTGTTTCTTACGAGCTTCTTTTTCGCGTTTTTGCTGCTCGTAACGATACTTGCCATAATCCATAATCCGGCACACAGGCGGTTTTGCTGTCGGAGCAATTTCGACTAAGTCCAGATGATTTTCTAATGCAAGCTTCAGAGCGTCACGGCTGGACATAATGCCGAGCTGTTCGCCCCCATTGGCAATAACACGCACTTCACGCGCACGAATTTCTTCGTTAATACGCAAGCTTTCCTTACTTATAACAATTCACCTCCATGAACATCAGATAAGCAATTACTGCTTATAAAATCTGTAACATATCAGATATAAGCAAAACAAAAAAGCGGGCAGAACAAATTCCACCCGCATGAATATCATATCCAACCCTGTCGAGCGTTTGCCGCAAGGTGAGAAGCGAGTGGCTTCTGCTTTGTTACTAGAATATGATAACACATAGCCAGTTAAGTGTCAAGCTTTTTACAGTTTTTATTTAAAAAGATTTTTGATTTTATTGAAGAAGCTTTTTTCCTCGGGGCTGATATTATCCTTGCTGATTTCACCGAAGCTGCGCAGTGCTTCCTTCTGCTTTTCGTTCAGCTTAGTCGGCACAACTACCTTAATGCGAACCAGCTGATCGCCGCGCTGACCGCCGCGCAGGCTGGGAATACCCTTCCCCTTCAGGCGCAGCACCTTACCGGGCTGAGTGCCTTCGGGAACCTTCATGGTTACCTGACCATCCAGCGTAGGAACCTTGATCTCAGCGCCCAGGGTTGCCTGTACGATATTGACAGGTACCTCGCACAGAACAGTAGTGCCATCACGTTCAAAGAACTTGTGTGGCTTCACGTACAGATATACGTAAAGATCACCGCTCTGACCGCCCTTAGCACCGGCCTCGCCCTCGCCGCTTACGCGCAGACGGGAGCCGTTATCTACACCTGCAGGAATTTTTACCTTCAGGCGTTTATTCTTCTTCACAGTACCCTTGCCGCGGCATTCCTTGCAGGGGTTGGAAATAATCTTGCCTTCGCCGTGGCACTTGGAGCACGGACGCTCATTTACCATCTGACCGAACATGGTGTTCTGGGTGAAGCGTACATAGCCGGAGCCGTGACATTCAGGACAGGTTTCAACCTTGGAGCCGGGTTCTGCACCATCACCGTGGCAATGGTCGCAGGTTTCGTCGCGATACAGATTGATTTCCTTCTCTACGCCGAAAGCTGCTTCTTCAAAGGTAATTTCCATATCAAAGCGCAAATCCGCACCGCGCTGCGGGCCCGCTTCGCGGCCGCCGCGACTGCGTCCCTGGCCGCCGAAGAACATATCGAAAATATCATCCATGCCTCCGCCGCCAAAGCCACTGAAGCCGCCGCCGAACGGATTACCGCCGGCGCCGCCGGCAGTCTGCGCCTGTTCGAAGGCATCAGGGCCAAGCTGGTCATACTGCTGGCGCTTCTGCTCATCGGAAAGGACGCTGTAAGCCTCATTGGCTTCCTTGAATTTGTTCATGGCTTCTTCGTTGCCCTTATTACGGTCAGGATGATATTTCAGGGCCAGTTTACGGAATGCTTTTTTTATTTCGTCCTGGGAAGCGGTTTTGCTTACTCCCAGTACCTCATAATAATCTCTCTTAGCCAAAACAGGCGCCTCCTAAAACTTTTCTAACGAATATTATTTAAGCATATAATGCCCAGATGCATGATGGCGGTTGCCACAGCAGCTGGGCACTAATATTATATTACTTTTTTACGTCTGTATCAATAAGTACGTCCAGGCGTTTCAACAACGCAGACGGTGCTTTATAGACAGGATTATTTCTTGTCGTCGTCAACAACTTCCGCATCTACAACATCGTCATCGGCTTTTTTAGCACCTTGCGCACCTTGAGCACCTGCAGCGCCTTGAGCGCCTGCAGCACCTTCTTGTGCCTGAGTTTCTTTGTAAAGCTCAGCGCTCAGCTCGTACAGCGGTTTGGTCAGAGCTTCGGTATCAGCTTTAATCTTGTCGAGGTCGTCACCTTTCATGGTTTCTTTCAGGGTGTCAACTGCGGCTTTAACCTTAGCGATTAATTCGTCTTTGCCTTTGCCTTCCATGTCTTTCATGGTCTTTTCAGCCTGATAGCACATGTTGTCGGCCTGGTTACGAACTTCTACGCCTTCTTTACGTTTCTTATCAGCTTCAGCGTTAGCTTCTGCTTCTTTAACCATTCTGTCTACTTCGTCCTTATCAAGGGTGCCGGAGGAGGTAATGGTAATCTTTTGTTCTTTACCGGTGCCAAGGTCTTTAGCGCTTACGTTAACGATACCGTTAGCATCGATGTCGAAGGAAACTTCGATTTTAGGAATTCCACGCGGTGCAGCCGGGATGCCGGACAGCTCGAAGCGGCCCAGAGTTTTGTTGTCTGCAGCCATTTCACGTTCGCCTTGCAGAACATGGATATCAACGGAAGGCTGGTTATCTGCAGCGGTAGAGAATACCTGTTTCTTAGAGGTCGGGATGGTGGTGTTACGGTCGATAATCTTGGTGAATACACCGCCGAGGGTTTCAATACCCAGAGACAACGGAGTTACATCCAGCAGCAGTACGTTGCCGGTACCTTCTTCACCGGAGAGAACGCCGGCCTGGATAGCAGCACCTACTGCAACGCATTCATCCGGGTTAACTCCTTTGTAAGGCTCTTTGCCCATGAATGCTTTGATAGCAGCCTGTACAGCCGGGATACGGGAAGAACCGCCGACCAGGATTACTTTGCTGATATCGCTTGTGGAAAGACCTGCATCGCTCATAGCCTGGCGAACAGGGCCCATGGTGCGTTCAACCAGATCTGCAGTCATAGCTTCGAATTTAGCACGGGTCAGATCCATATCCAGATGTTTCGGGCCGTCAGCACCTGCAGTGATGAACGGCAGGTTGATGTTGGTGCTCATAACGCCGGACAATTCGATTTTAGCTTTTTCAGCAGCCTCACGCAGACGCTGCATAGCCATACGATCGGTAGAAAGGTCAATGCCTTCGGCTTTCTTGAATTCGTCAACCATCCAGTCCATGATTTTCTTATCGAAGTCATCGCCACCCAGATGAGTATCACCGTTGGTTGCTTTTACTTCGAATACGCCGTCGCCAACATCCAGAATGGATACATCGAAGGTGCCGCCGCCGAGGTCGTATACCATGATGGTATGGTCGTCGGTTTTATCAATGCCGTATGCCAGAGAAGCAGCGGTAGGCTCGTTGACGATACGCAGAACCTCAAGGCCTGCAATCTTACCAGCGTCTTTAGTAGCCTGACGTTGGCTGTCGTTGAAGTATGCCGGAACAGTGATAACTGCCTGGGATACGGTTTCGCCCAGATAAGCTTCTGCATCAGCTTTCAGTTTTTGCAGAATCATTGCGGAAATTTCTTCCGGGGAATATTTTTTGTCGTCGATAGTTACTCTGTAAGAGCCTTCGCCCATGTGACGTTTGATGGAGCTGATGGTTCTGTCAGGGTTGGAAACTGCCTGACGTTTTGCCAGCTGACCAACAAGACGCTCGCCGTTTTTAGCAAAGCCTACAACAGACGGGGTTAAGCGGCTACCTTCCTGGTTAGTGATGACGGTAGGTTCGCCGCCTTCCATAACTGCAACAACACTATTAGTAGTACCTAAGTCAATACCAATTACTTTAGCCATGATTTTTATCCTCCTGATTACTATCCTTCGGTGATGCGGCAGCTGCCGCATTTTTACCGAATCGATGTGATATATTTTTTAAATTTATTGTGAAGAGCACGCCAGCTTTATTCGTTGGTGTTTACTCTTACCTTACTGTGACGGATAACCTTGTCACCCAGCTTATAGCCTTTTTCGAAAACCATATCTACGATTTCATCATCCAGCTCCGGATTATGACCGCGCATTACGGCTTCGTGGATGTTCGGGTCAAACTTGGCATTTTGAGCTTCAATTTCTTCTACCTTCAGATCCTTGAAGGCATCTTCAAACTGACGGCGGATTTTTTTCATACCGTCTACAACTGCATCCACATTATCGCCCTTTTCGACGCTTGCTTCGGCACGCTCAAAATTATCTAAAACCTTTAAGAACTTGCCAACCACATTTGCTGTTACAAAGGTGGAAAGCTGTTCCTTTTCTATATTGGTGCGACGGCGGAAGTTTTCAAAATCGGCCTGCAATCTCAACAAACGATTTTGCAGCTCTTCGATTTTGGCATCCTTCGGGTCAACCTCAGGCTCAGCGGCTTCCTCCGCATTTTTTGCATCTTCAGCTTTTTCAGCTTCTGCAGCTTCCGCAGTTTCCTGTTCGGCAGCCTTCGCTTCCACAGCCTCCTGCTCAGCCTGTTTTTCTTTCATTTCATTATCCTGCAAGGCTCTTCCTCCTTAGTTTTATTTCTTGTCGGGCTTTTGCTCGAACATCGTTTTCAAATACTTATGCAGATAATCCATTACGGTAATTACCTTGCCGTATTCCATACGCGTCGGGCCAAGAACTGCCATCGTACCGACTATCTGACCGTTAAGACGGTAGGTTGCCTGTACCATGCTGCAATCCTGAATGCCGGTGAATTTGTTTTCACTGCCAATCGTGATTTTCAGTCCGCTGTCCTCGCCTGCCTTCAGCAAATCGCGTACTACGCGCTCCTCTTCGAGGATACCCAGAAGATTCTTCACACGCTCCACGTCGCGGAATTCCGGCTGGTTCAGCAGCTGCTTGGTACCACCCAGGAAAACCTTTTGCTGCTGGTATTTTTGACGCATCTGGCGGATGGACTGTACCAGCGATGTGAACAGCAGCTTATCATCTGCTATATTGCTATGCACCGCCTGCAGCAGGTCCTCGGTAATATTCGCCAGCGCTCTGCCTTCCAGCAGTCTGCTGACGCGTCCTGCCATGTAGTCCAGCTCCTCCGGCCGCATTCCCAAAGGAATTTCTACCACGCAGTTGGCCACATTGCCGTCATCTGTTACAATGCACAGGATGGCATGGTGCTCATCCAGAGGTAAAAACTTCATATAACGGAAGCACGCACCGGCATCACGGTTAGCCAGCACCATTGAAACATTCTTCGTCATCCGGGAAAGGATTTTCGCCGTTGACTGGAAGATTTCATCAATGCTTCTGCGTCTTTCGCTAAACCAGCCGTTAATCAGTGCTCTGTCATTATCTGTCAGAGTGCCCGGCTCAACAAGCGAGTCAACATAAAGACGATAAGCCTGAGCCGACGGTACACGTCCGGCCGAGGTGTGTGGCTGCTCCAGATAACCCAGGAGCTCCAGGTCACTCATCTCGTTACGGATGGTCGCAGGACTGAGGCCCAAATCATATTTGCGGGCAATCGTCCTTGAACCTACAGGCTCAGCAGTTGAAATATAATCCTCAATTATGAGCTGGAGAATTTTTTTCTTTCTTTCGTTTAACATATTCCCACCTCATTTTGATTGTTAGCACTCTATCATCAGGAGTGCTAACATCTTGATATTAGAATAGCACTAGCCTACTTTATTGTCAACACCTTTTTTATTTATTTTTAAGTTATCACAAAAACTTCAAATATTTGATTGCCGACCTCCATACCACGCTCTGTCAGGCGCAGTCTTTGCGTGCTTGCATCATACGCAATAAGCTTTTGTTCAAACAGCGGCGCCAGCTCGGAGGCAAAGCGCTGCAGCACATCCACGTCAAAGCGCTCGCGTGCCTCCGCCAGGCTCGCGCCTTCGCTGCGGCGCAGTCCCATGAACATGAACTCCTCCAACAGCTCTGCGCAAGATAACTCTTCTACATTATATAATGCACTTGTGCGCAAATCGTCACCGCCGAAGCTTTGCAGCTGCCCGATGTATTCCTTTACCGTACTAAGCCCGGTACGCCGTCTTTCCCCATCAAAGCCGCAGGCGGCAGCACCGAAGGCCATGTAAGGATGATATTCCCAGTAAACGGTATTATGGCGTGAATACTGTCCGTTTTTGGCGTAGTTAGAAATCTCGTAGCGCTCAAAGCCACGCTCGCGCAAAAAGCTCTGCACCAGCTCATACATATCCGCCGCAGTATCCTCGTCCGGCAAAGTTATTCTGCCCTTATCCACAAGGCTTGCGAGCGGCGTGCCCTCCTCCACAATCAGGCCGTAAACAGAAATATGCTCTATGCCCGTATCGGTCAGACGCTCCAGCGTATCCTGCAGGCTCGTAAGCGTCTGCGACGGCAGGCCGTAAATCACATCCGCGCTGACGCGCGCAAAGCCAGCTTTGCGTGCCAATGCCAACGCCTCCAGTGCCTGCTGCGCGTTGTGAATGCGTCCTATCGCCCGCAGCTCGTCATCCTGCAGCGACTGTACACCGAAGCTGACGCGGTCAAAGCCAAGGCTGCGCAATGTCTGCAGCTTGGCCAAATCCGCCGTGCCGGGGTTCACCTCAATCGTTACCTCGCAGGGCTGCTGCCAAAAGCCGTACTGCTTCAATGCATTCACCAGCTTAGCAATACATTCCGTAGGCAGCACGCTCGGCGTACCGCCGCCAAAGTAAATGCTGGCGTTCGCCGCCATATTTGCCGCCTCAGGCGCACGCAGGTCGATTTCTTTGCACACAGCATCGGTATAATCACGCTTTGCCTGTTCGCCAAAGCCGGCATAGGAAGCAAAATCGCAGTACAGGCATTTCTGTACGCAAAACGGTATATGCAGATAAAGTGCCTGATATTGCTGCCATGGCAGCACTTGTTTATTTTCCATAAGTGTTATTTCCTTTCACTATCTGTATCTCCATCTGTAAAAAACGCCGCCACAGAAATTACTGCAGCGACGCCTAAGCAAATTTATTTTCCCTTTTTATAGAACCATTTTTTATACGCCAAAAAGACAGCGCCCACAACTAAGATCAAAATCGTTAATCTTTGGCTGTGCTCCTGAAAATTAACTACATCATGACCGATGACAACCTCCAAGGCCGTAGAAGGAAATTTGCCGATAAGGTTGGCAATAATGTAATCACGCGCACTCATGCTGCTCACAGCACCCACCGCCGTCAAAATGCCTGATGGAAAATACGGCAGCGCCCTGGCGAAGGCCATCCACTCCAGGCCGTGCTTGCTGCTTGCTTCATCAATGGATTTCAGCGAGTTGCTTTTTTCAATCAGCTTCTGCGCCGTATCGCGGAAGAAGAAGCGCATCAGGTAAAAGCTGATAACCACACCGGTTGTTTCCGCCAGCCAGGAAATAGTAATACCAAGCGGCAGGCCGAAAATCAGACCGTTGGCTGTAGAAAGAAAAATCGACGGGAAAACGCTGGCGGCATTAATCAACACATCCAGCACAAAACTGATTAAAATCGCCCATGGTCCAAAGGAGCGCAGATATTCCACCAGGCCGTTGACATTGCCGCTGATTGCCAGCGTAAAGGTTTTGTTAAAGAAATCATCGGCAAAAAAGTGAATACCCAAAAACAAGGCCAACAGCAAAACTGCCGCCGTCACCTTAGCACAAACATCAGGATTTTTTAACCAGTCTTTTTTCATGTATTTATACCCTCTTTAAGTATTGAAAATCATATTAAAGCGTTCGCCAAACTGCATTTCCACCAGACGACGGATTTCCGCCCAGTCCTCCGGCGTACGCAGCTGCGCCTGCGCCAGTTGGCGAACCTGCGCAATTACGTCAACATCTCGCATTATATCAGCAATTCGCAAATCTGGCAAGCCATGCTGCTTTAAGCCGAAGAGCTGGCCTGCACCGCGCTGCTCCATATCCTTTTCCGCAAGATAAAAGCCATCCTCGCTCTCATGCAGTACGTTCAGACGCGCAAGTGCCTCCGGTGAATCGGCGGCCGTCAGCAGCACGCAGTAGGACTGCTCGCTGCCGCGACCTACACGTCCGCGCAGCTGGTGCAGCTGCGCCAAGCCAAAGCGCTCCGCATTTTCAATCACCATCAGCGTAGCATTGGGCACGTTCACGCCAACCTCGATAACCGTAGTGCTCACCAGCACCTTCAGCTCGCCTGCGGCAAAGCTGCTCATAATGGCATCCTTCTCCGCACCCTTCAGCCTGCCATGCAGCAGAGCGCAGGGAATATCCTGCAGAAAATCACGCTTCAGCTCCTCGTATACTCTTTCCGCACTGTGCACGGCAAGGACATCCGATTCCTCAATCAGCGGGCAGACAACATAAGCCTGCCTTCCTGCCTGCACCTGACGCACCAGGCCGGCGTAAACCTCACGGCGGCGCTCATCCGTATAACACAGCGTCCGCACCGGCTTGCGCTGCGGCGGACGTCCCTTCATTACGGAAATATCCAAATCGCCGTAAACAGTAAGCGCCAAGGTACGCGGAATCGGCGTTGCCGTCATTACCAGTACATCGGGAGCATTCTCCGATTTATTGGACAGACGCGCACGCTGCTCTACACCGAAGCGGTGCTGCTCGTCCGTCACAGTCAGCGACAGATTGGCAAAGCGCACATCCTCCTCCAGCAGAGCATGCGTACCCACAACCACGTCAACAAGACCAAGCTCCAGATTCAGCAGCAGCTCACGCCTTGCCTTGGCACGCATACCACCTGTCAGTAAAGCAATACTCACACCGTAAGGCTGCAAATATTGCTCCAGCGTTTCAAAATGCTGCGCCGCCAAAATTTCCGTTGGCACCATAATGCAGCCCTGATAACCGTTTTCCACCGCCTTAGCCAACGCCAGCGCACTGATAACCGTCTTACCGCTGCCTACATCGCCCTGCAGAATGCGGTGCATAGGCTTCTTATCCTGCATATCCAGCGAAATCTCACGCCACGCCTGCTGCTGTGCCGCCGTCAGCTCAAAGGGCAGACCCTGCATTACGTCTTTAACAAGCGCACCGTCTGCAGCGTGCTTAATACCCTCTCTGTTGTCATGGCTCTGCTGACGATAATACAGCAGACCACACTGCAGCAAAAACAGCTCCTCAAAAACAAAACGCTGCTTGGCACGTCGCAACGCTTCCCAGCTTTCCGGAAAGTGAATATTTTTCAGCGCCGTATAGCGGTCGGGCAAATTACATTGGCTCACAACCTTCGCCGGCAGGCTTTCCGGCAAATCCTTTGCTGCCAGTCGCAAGGCCTCGCTTACCCAGGTACGCAGATTCTTCTGCGTCAGGTTACCGCTCAAAGCATACACCGGGACAATACCCGGCGTTTTGCCCTCGTCCTGCTCCAAAGGCTGCACGTCAACCTCGCTGACGGACTTCGTAGTGCGCCCCTGCCTTACGCGGCCTGTAATCTGCAGCATTGTATCCGGCTTCAGCTTCTGCGCCTTGTAGCGCTGCCCGCCGAAAAAGTACAGCGTAGCATAGCCTGTTTCGTCACGCACCGTCACGGACGTATAGCTGCGGCGGCTGGCACCGTAGCCGTTTTTCACCTGATAAACCGTCGCTTTGAAAATCTGCTTACTGTTGTCTACATCCAGCTCCTTAATCGTTTTGAGCTTGGCATAATCAAGATATGCACCCTGACGCGGGTAAAATTCCAGCAAATCACCCACGCTGAAAATATTAAGAGCAGCCAGTTCAGCTGCCTTTTTTACACCTACACCTTTTAGTGTTGTTACAGGTTCTTTCCACCACATTTATAAAAATACCCTCTTTATCTTAAAATTCCCTTGATTTTCTGCGCTCTTTATGGTATGATACTCATGTTAAATTTGAATGTGCCTTATGTCTTATCACGTTTAAGGAGGTGGGAAACAATGGCATCTATCTGCGAAATCTGCGGTAAAGGAAAACTCGCTGGCAACAACGTCAGCCACTCCAATAGACACACCAAACGTGCTTGGAACCCGAATATTCAACAAGTAAGAGCAGTTGTTGAAGGTTCTGTTAAACGCTTGAACGTTTGCACCCGTTGCCTGCGTTCCGGTAAAGTTAACCGCGCAATCTAATCCGTTCGGATTTAAAAAGAAGCCAAATACCAATCGGTATTTGGTTTCTTTTTTTGTGCTTATTTTACTTTGCAGCCGCACTCGGGGCAGAACTTAACCAAAGAGCTGATTTTTGCGGAGCAGTTCGGGCACAAAATAAAGGCACGGTATTCCGTGAGCTTCTTTTCGAACAGCTCATAGAACTGGTTAACCTCTTTGTCCTCGCGCTTCCAGTTATAAATCTGCAGACGCTCCTTAGTGGAGTCCATGATAACCTGTACGGTTTCCTCATCCAAAGACTGCATAGCCAGCTGCATAATTTTTTTCTTGTTATGGAAGTGCAGCTGATGTGCAGCATCATCCTGCTCATCAATAGTTACACCCATCTCATTGACGCATAGCAAGGCAATATTCCAAGCTACATCAATATCAACTTCATAAAGACGGTTATCAAAGCAACCGCCGGCACCATCTATTCTCATAGCTACCTCCTGCCAGATGTTTTTTCTTAATTATAGCACAAGCGCATATTTGCTGTAAAACAAATCGCTCGTGCCACAGCATTATTTATTCAGTTCCGCCGCCATTTCACGCACAGTTTTATGCAGCAGCGGATGCACCAGCTCCGGTGCAATATCCAAAAGCGGCAGCAGCACAAAATCCCTGTTCTGCATATCGGGATGCGGCAGCGTAAGCTCCGGTGTCTGCATCACGACATTTTCGTAAAGCAGCAAATCCAGATCAATATTGCGCTCGCCCCAATGACGCAGGCGCACACGCCCCATCGCCAGCTCCGTTGCCAAAAGTGTACGCAAAAGCGCCACAGGCTCCAAATTAGTGCGCACCCTGCACACAGCATTCAAAAACTGCGGCTGGTCCGTCACACCGTAAGGCTCCGTAGCAAAATAGCCGGAAACCTGCAGTACCTCCACGCCCTGCTGCATCAGCAGCATCAGCGCGCGCTGTAAATTCTTTTTCTTATCGCCTAGGTTACTGCCCAAGGCAACATATGCAATAGCCATATCCGACTCCTGTTCTTTTGATGTGATACGATATTCCAGCAATTATCTATCGCGTTACAGCGAAAAATTTTTTAACGGCAATTTCGTGCGGAACAAAGACGAAATTGCAATAAACTCGCGCTATGCGTAGTATTTTTCTACACAAGTCAGCTTAGCGCTCAAACAGTATTGCAATTTCTTTTGTTCCAAGCACTTATTGCCTAAAATTTTTATGCTTCCACCGCGATAAATAATTGCTTATGTCACTATTCTGTCGCAGCGTGACAGATAATTGCTAAAACAATTCTTTCTAAGCAAAACCTATTCCGCACTGCCGCGCAAAATAGCCTCCAACGTGCGAATCGCCCGCACGTTCTCCTCAACATCATGCACGCGCACCATCTGCGCCCCCGCGTAAATTGCCTGCAGACTCGTCGCAATCGTCCCCTCCAAACGCTGCTCTGCCGGTACACCGCCCAGCACAGCACCAAGCGTACTCTTACGCGAAGCTGCCAGCAGCACAGGATAACCAAAGCTCGTCAAAGCCTTCAGGTCACGCATCAACAGCAAATTCTGCTCCACATTCTTGGCAAAGCAGATACCGGGATCCAGAATAATCTTATCAGCACTCACACCGCGCTCACGCAAAAGCTGCGCCCTCTGCGCCAGATAAACGGCAACCTCCTGCACAACATCCTTGTACTCGCAGTTCTGCTGCATATTCTTCGGCGTACCGCGCATATGCATAAGGATAATCGGCGCTTTAGTAGCCACAACCACGTCAGCCATACGCGGGTCAGCCTCCATCGCACTGATATCGTTAATAATATCAGCACCGGCAGCAATAGCTGCCTCCGCCGTATCCGCACGATATGTATCAATAGAAATAACAGCATCGGGATAAGCCTTGCGCAAAGCAGCAATCGCAGGAACTACGCGGCGGCGCTCCTCCTCCCCATCAACGCTGTCGCTGCCCGGACGGGTAGACTCACCGCCGATATCCAGCACACCGGCACCCGCAGCAAGCATTCTGCCGGCACGTGCCACCAGCTCCTCCATAGCAGGAACACGGCTGCCCTCATAAAAAGAATCCGGCGTAACGTTCAAAATGCCCATCACGCACATCTTCTCATAGGTCAGCACGCGGCCGTCAGCCAGAGTAGTGCACAGCTTTTGCGGCGTCAGCGCCATTTCCAGATCAATAGCAGCCTGAGGAATACCAAAATAAGGCATCTGCGCCATTTTCTTCAGCAGTACCTTATAATGCTTCAGCGTACCCAAAAGCAAAATATCAACATACTTCGCAGCGCAGGTAACAGCACCGACAGGCGTTACAGCGTCACCGCCCACTGCCAGCATCTCCTGCTTGATAATATTCGCTGCCGGAGTACGCACACCCAGCAGCTTGAACGGAATAATCTCCGCCTTATGCGCAAAAATAGGCAGACTGTCGGCATGAGCGCCGATACTGACCAGCGCCGCCTCCAGGCCCTCACGGTTAACCCTTAATAACATTCATTCTCACCTTTTTCCACAACAGCAAAGGCGTTATGATTATGGATGCTTTCCATGCTCTCCACCTCTGCACGATACCAGGTAATGCGCTTATCCGCCTCCAGACGTAAAGCAACCTCACGCACGGCATCCTCTACAAAACGCGGATTCTCATAAGCATGCTCCGTAACATATTTTTCGTCGGGGCGCTTCAAAAGACCGTAGAGCGGCGTGCTTGCGGAAGCCTCGGCATATTCCACCAGCTCCTCCAGCCACACCATTTCCTGCGCCTCAACCTCCAGCTTCGCCCAGGCACGTTGATTATGCGCACCGTATTCGCTGATTTCCTTGGAGCAGGGGCACAGCGTCTGCACCGGCACAACAGCTGTAATGCGCCAACGCAGCTTCTCGCCCTTCTCGGCCTTATACACGCAATCGATATCCATCGGCGCTTCCATGCCGCTCACAGGAGCCTTCTTCGTCACAAAATACGGGAACTTCAGCTCGATAAAAGCTCTTTCAGCCTGCAGATGCTGCTTCAGCTGGTCCAAAATAGCCTCCACATCAGCGAGGCCCACAGGGCCGAGAGTACGCAAACATTCCACAAAACGGCTCATGTGCGTACCGCGCATATCATGCGGCAAATCAACCGCCAGTGTTACCTCTGCTACGCTGTGCTGCGTACCGCGCTCTTTATCGCGCAGCTCAATTGGCCAGCGCAGGCCCTTTATTCCCACATGCTTCAAAGGAATATTGCGTAAATCCTTTTCGCTTTGTACATCCTTCACGTCATTCACCTCTGTACACGCAGCCACTGGTGCGAGTTTCCCAAACTTCTACTTCATATAAATGATAATGGTCGCTCTTCAGCAGCTCCACTAATTTATTCCAAACCCAGACACTGATATTTTCCGCAGAAGGCACCGGCAGAATATCATTCAGGCAGGCGTGGTCCAGATGTGCCAGCACCTCTTCCTTCACCAGATTCTTCAGCTTGATAAAATCAATAACCATACCCTCGTGGTCGGGAGTGCCCTCCACCTTTACCACCAGCTTATAGGTATGACCGTGCAAATGCTCGCACTTGCCGTTATACGCAGGCAGATAATGCGCAGCGTCAAAATCAAATTCCTTGATAATTATCATTTATATTCTCCTCCATAAAGGGTTAAATCAGCAAAACCGTTCTGGCGCAGAGCCTCATAAGCCACAATCGCCACGGAATTGGACAAATTCAAAGAGCGTGCATCCTCAATCATCGGAATACGGATGCAGCTTTCGGGATATTCGTGCAGCAAGGTTTCCGGCAGACCGGCAGTTTCCTTGCCGAAAATCAGCAGGCTGTCCTGAGCATACTGCACATCGGCATAAGAGCTGTGTGCCTTCGTTGTCAGGAAATACTTGGGGTTATCCTTATATTTTTCCAGCACCTCATAAACGCTGTCATAATAATGGATATCAACAAGATGCCAATAATCCAGGCCCGCACGCTTCAAATATTTATCCTCTACGGAAAAACCAAGCGGACGGACCAAATGCAGGTGACAGCCGGTTGCTGCGCACAGACGTGCAATATTACCGGTATTGCCGGGAATTTCCGGTTCAACTAAAACTATATGCATTTTACTGAATGCCTCCTCAGCTGACTGCTGCGCAGTCATTAATTTATTTTTTCTCCTGCAGTATTTCAGAAACTCTCTGCTTCATACTGCGTTTCTTTTTATTCTTTTCCTTAACCGGTTCAGCCAGTGCCGGCTTAACCGCCTCCACAGGCTGCTGTGCCAGGATTTTCTGATAGGTCGCCATAATCTTTTCGCAATACAGCGAGCCCATCGCCCAAGTGCCGTTTAAACCGTACCAGGTGTTGACAACACCGCGCTCCAGGCGGATATTATGCGCCAGATCATAGCGCGGATCGACAATATCGGTTGAAGGGCGCTTCGTCTGCGTATAAGCCAGCAGATGCTGGATATGCGCACGCACTCCCAGCTGCGGCGTAGCAAAGGACGCACCGCGCACACCACCGCCGATAGTACCCAACCCGCAAAAATTGTTCTGATGATGCAGCACGTCACCGCCATAGCGGTAAGCACCTGTTTCTACCAATGATTGTGCCAGGGCAAGGTCAGGGCGCACGTTTTCACGCTTGGCCTCCTGCCAGTACAGCTCTACCAGCTCCTCTACCGGGCAGGCCAGCTTCACAGCAGGGTTAGCCGCAAGAATATAGGCAACAGCCTGCGCCTTGCTGGCAATCGCCTCACCGTAAATAGCGATATTACGATAATCATCCGGCAGTTGAGTACCGGAAAAATAGAATTTACCATCCTTCTCCTGCAGCAGCGACGGACGCGGAGCGGCAGGAACCTTTATCGTACCGGCAGGCGGTTTAGCCACCGGTTTGGTAGATACTACAATTTTATCCTTTTCCTGAGTTATTTGGACAGCGCGCTGCTTTTTGTTCAGCAGCTTCTTATCCTTTTTATCAGCGATAATCGTCTGCTTGGAGGCCGGTGCTTCATCAGCGACCTCGCGCACAGTTGCCGCACATACGCCAGCATAGAGCGACAAACCCAGCAGAACACACGCAAAAGTAATTTTTTTATATTTCATAGCGCATTACTCCTATATATATCACGCTATCAATTTTACCGCACATAAGGCAAAATTGTAAAGTTTTTCCCACCCCTGCAGTGAGGAATTCACAAAAAAGTAGATTTAAGCTATAATATTTATAAGATAACAGTCAAGCGCTATCTTATTTAATATCAAGTAGCAATCAGCTTGTCAAATTAAGGAGGGAAAATTATGTCCGCAAAATTCCATTTCATCAACCATGCCTGCTTTATGCTGGAAAAAAACAATTCCGCTATCATCTTCGACCCGTATCTGGACGATAATCCGGAAGGACTCACCGCCAAAGACATCAAGGTTGATTATATTTTCGTCAGCCACGGTCACTTCGACCATTTGGGCAGTGCCTTTGAAATCGCCAAAAATTGTGACGCTACCATCATCTCCACTGCCGAAATCTGCGGTCTGGCGCAGGATGCCGGCTGCAAAGCACACGCTATGCATCTTGGCGGCACCTTTAAGTTTCCCTTCGGCAAGGTACGCCTGACACTGGCCTTCCACGGCAGCGGCGTTCCCGGCGGTCACGCCTGCGGCATCGTTATTGATTTTTACGGCACTAAGCTGTACTTCGCCGGTGACACCGCACTCTTCAGCGATATGCAGCTGCTGCCCAAGCTCGATGCTTTTGAATACGCAGTGCTTCCTATCGGCGGCAACTTCACTATGGACCCCAATGATGCACTTATCGCCTGCAAGCTGCTGCAGGCAAAATACGTTATCCCCGTACATTACAACACCTGGCCGCCCATCGCTCAGGACGTGGAAGCCTTCAAGGCCGCTGTTGAGGACGAAACCGACAGCAAGGTGCTCATTGTAAAACCGGGCAATACTATTGATATCGACTAAAAATCAAAACTTCAAAAACTTACGCCACGAAGCGTTCTTATTCACGTCGCAGTTGCCGCAATTGTTGCACTGCGACGTTGTTTTTTCTCCGAAATATTCCAGCAGTACCTTGCGCAGACACATGGACGTATTGCAGTAGTTGGTCATTTTGCTCAGCAGCTGCAGTTCATGCTCCTTCCAGGTCAGATCCGGCTGGTCATGGCCGATAAGATAGGTATTAACCGCAATATCCGCCTTATCATAAAGCAGCAGACACTCCGCAGGCAGGCCGTCACGCCCTGCGCGTCCTGCCTCCTGATAATAGCTTTCGATATCCTTGGGCATATTATAATGCACCACAAAGCGTACATCCGGCTTATCGATACCCATACCGAAGGCATTGGTTGCCACAATCAGCGGCACGCTGCCGCCAACGAAGGCATTCTGGTTTTCGCGCCGCTCCTCCGGCGTCAGGCCCGCATGATAGCGCAAGGCACTGAAGCCCTGGCGCCGCAAAAGCTGCGTCACGCTTTCCACCTTATTGCGCGTAGCACAGTAAACTACGCCGCAATCCTTTTTATGCTTGCGCATAAACTCCAGCAGCGAGCGCTCCTTATCCTGCGTGCGCTGCACGGCAAAATGCAGATTAGGCCTGTCAAAGCCTGTCACCACAATTTTTGCCTCCGGAATGCCCAGGCGCTTGATAATATCACGGCGTACATCCGGCGTAGCCGTCGCAGTAAAGGCTGCTACCAGCGGCTTCGTCGGCAAGGCCTGAATAAAATCGGGGATATTATAATATTCCTTGCGAAAGCTGTGTCCCCACTGCGATACACAGTGCGCCTCGTCCACCGCCACCATCGTAATATAAGCCTGGCGGGCGAAATCAATAAACTGCTGGTTGACCAATCGCTCCGGTGCTACGTACAAAAACTTGCACTGCTTATTAAGCGCGGCGTGCAAAACTCTGCCGTACTCATTGCTGCTCATGCTGCTGTCCAGATAAGCTGCCGGAATACCGCGGGCCGTCAGCGCCTCCGCCTGATCCTTCATCAGTGATATCAGCGGTGAGATAACCAGCGTCACGCCCTTCAGCAGCAGCGAAGGCAGCTGAAAGCAGATACTCTTGCCTGCACCCGTAGGCAGCACTGCCAGCACAGGCTGTCCGTGTAATATTTCACTTATAATTTCTTCCTGCCCCGTGCGAAAGCTGCTGTAGCCATAAAAATGCTGCAGCGCGCGGTGCAGAAAGTCACTGTCTATAGTACGTGTCATAAAGCTCCCTTGCTTCGAAAAGTTTATATTGTAAAAAGTATAGCATATAAGCACTTTTATGTAAAACAACTTTCGTTTTTTCTATGATCAGCTAATAAAAAACAGGTACAGCCTAAGCTGTACCTGAATTTGTTACTTCAAGCGTCTAATTAGTGTTTACGTGCGTTGAAGCATTCGCGGCAGTAAACCGGACGATCGCTGGGTTTGAACGGTACCATGGTCTCTTTACCGCATTCAGCGCAAACTGCGGGGAACATTTCGCGTTGCGGACGGTCGTTTTGTACGCCCATGCGTTGTTTGCGTGCTTGACGGCAAGCCGGGCAGCGGCGCGGTTCGTTAGTGAAGCCTTTTTCTTCATAGAACTCTTGCTCGGAAGCGGTGAATACGAATTCGTTGCCGCACTCGCAGCAGGTTAAAGTCTTGTCTTCTTTCATTGTTTAATCACTCCTAATCATAGATAGAACATACCCCAAAGAACGCATTAAGATGTTTACCTTGGCTTCCCCATGTCATCTATGATAGAAGAAGTTAGGAACTTAAACGGACCACTGAGATACACCACTTACAGTATATAGTAAGCGCCTGTAAAAGTCAATCTTAGTTTATCAAAAATGCGTAAATTCTTTAATAAGAAACTTTTCATTTCTCAACATATCCCAAAATCCGCTTATTAACAGTGCTCACGGTAAAAGCTTGCGTGTAAAATAATGGTGCAGCACCGATAAGTTTACAGCAAAAACTATTACCGTCTTTTTTGCCGCTTTATAGAAAAACCGCGACAGCTTTTCAGCTCTGCGCGGTTTTCGAAATTCAATTTTTATTTATGCAGCCAGTTTACAGATTTTCCCTGCTCTCTGGCAAAGTGAGCATCATTAATGGTTTCGGCAATGATATTGCCCTGCCAGTCATTCAGCGTGCTGACAGAAACATTATGCACACTCAGCTTCCACAGATTGTTCAGCGGTATGTCCAAAAGCAGGCACAGCTGCACGCGGATAATACCCCCATGCGATATAATTGCGATATTCTTCTCGTGGCCCTCACGCTCGAAGATATAGTCAAAAGCCGCCCGACAACGACGCGCTACATCATGAAAGCTCTCGCCCTGTGGCGGAATCCATTCGCCCGGACGCGTCAGGAAATCATCCATCTCCTTAGGCCAGCGGCGGCTGATTTCCGCATACTCCAGGCCCTCCCAGGCACCGAAGCTTACCTCCTGCAGCAAATCCAGCGGCTGATAGGACATATTTTTACTCATAGCCAGCGGTGCTGCCGTCATGCAGGCACGCAGCATTGAGCTGCAGTAAATTTTATCAACCGGCAGATGCTGCATATAGGCAGCCAGCTTCTCGGACTGCTCCAGACCTTTGGCGTTCAGCGGCATGTTGAGGCGTCCCTGAAAGCGGTGTCCCTTATTGCTGTCCGTTTCACCGTGACGAATTAAATAAATTTTACCCATTAAGCCTTCGCCCCTTTTTTAGATTGCTCTGCCAGAGAAAATTCCTTCATCTCCGCATGTACGCCTGCTTCCTCAAAGGTTTCCATTTCCTTGTAGGCCTTGATGCCGGCATTGAACAGCGTAAAGCAGACGGCAGCGCCCTCACCGGCGCCATCGGGAATGTTCAGGCGCAGCGGTGCCGTAAGCCCCAGCTCCTGCAGGCATTCTTCCGCTCCCGGCTCTGCGGAAACATGACCGGCAAAGCAGTAATCTAAAATTGCCGGTGCCATAGCTGCCGCCTTTTTGGCAGCCTTGCAGACAGCAACACCATCCAGCATTACCGGCACCTTCATAGCTGCAGCCTGCAGCAGAGCGCCGGCCATAGCGGTGCGCACCATCTCATTATCAGGATTGGAAAGGCAGCCGAAGCCCAAAAGCCCCAGTCCCTTCTCGTGCACCAGCTCCTGCACCAGGGCAGCGCCCTCCTCCAGAGCATCAGCCTCCTCCTCCGAGGTTACGAGCAGAGCCACAGCCTTCGCACCGGTTTCTGCCGCCAGCACATTCACCGGCCATTTGGCGTGCATAATTTTTTCGGCCTGAGCAGCCTCTTCGATACCGCACCACACCAGCAAATCGCGTTTAGGATAATCTAAATCCTCTTTTTCATAAATGCCCTTGATACCGCAATAGCGCGAGGTCATTTCTTCCAGCTTGGCCAGACTGCCGACCGGCTTGATCAGATTATCAAAGCGTGTCTGCGCCAGCTTCATACAGCCTCTGTCCGCAGGCACAATCTTTTGGATTATTTCTTCTATATGCATAGCATTTTTCCTTTCTGTCTCTTTATAATTCGGCAAAATATTGCCGGGGAAATATATCAGATTATATAGGTTGCGAGCATTAGGTAAACCACAACGCCGCATTCCGTCAAAAAGCCGTAGGTATCACCGGTAAGGCCGCCCAGCTGACCGCTGAGGAAATGCGCAATGCACTGGCAGATAACGAAGGCCGCTATTGCCGTATACAGATACGGCAAACCACAGGCTGCAACAAGCGCCAGGCAAAGTGCAAAGGCAATATAGGTGTACATCGGCTTGGCATAGGCCTTAAACATATGACCGATACCGGTTTTACGTGCATACTTATAGTTGACGATGTAGGTAACCATAAAGGTACGCGTTGCTACAAAAACCGCAACCAGAGCAAACGACAGCTTTACCGGCGGCAGCGTAGTATAGGCAGCCACCTTCAGCAGCACGAGGCAGACAAGCGCAATAACGGCGTTGGAGCCTACGTGGCTGTCCTTCATGATTTCCAGCATACGCTCACGGTCACGGGCGCTGAAAACACCGTCGGAGGTGTCCATAAATCCATCATACATCAGCGCGCCGATAATAATCAGCTCCGCCAGCACCAGCATCACCGCACGCATTAAATCAGGGGTGTGCAGATAATACAGTCCATAATTTACTGCACCCATAAAAACGCCCATTACCAGGCCAACCAAAGGGAAGTACGGCACGCTGCGGCTGAAATCGTCATCATGCCAATCAGTGCGGTTGGAAAAGCGGATTCTGGTCAAAAATTCCAGACAAGTTACAAAATCACGCATCACATCACCTGCTTAAATGATTATACACGTCCATTGCTGCCTGCAGCACAACAATAGCCAAGGAGGCACCAGTGCCCTCGCCCAGGCGCATACCGGCATCCACAATCGGATAAAGCTCCAGCAGCTCCAGCATTTTCTTGTGGGAAATATCGCTGCTCAGATGCGAGCAAAGCATATAATCGCGGCACTGCGGATAGAGGCCGTAGGCCAGCAGTGCTGCAGCCGTAGCATTTACACCGTCAACCATTGTCGGTACACGGCGGCGGGCTGCACCGATAATAACACCGGCCAGACCTGCGTGGTCATAGCCGCCGACCTTACAGAGAATGTCCATCGCATCACCCTGCTTCGGCATATTTTTAGCCAGGCCGTCGATAACAACCTGACGCTTAATCTTCATGCGTTCGTCATTAATACCGCTGCCGCGGCCGACAGTCAACTGCGGGTCCAGTCCCAGAAAGGCGCTGGCAATAGCGGAGGTAGAGGTTGTATTGCCGATACCCATTTCACCGGTATAAAGCATATTATAGCCCTGGTCGATGCACATATCAGCCATTTCCATGCCAACGGCAATAGCCTTTTCGGCCTGCTCACGAGTCATAGCGGGACCTTGGGTGAAGTCTTCGGTTCCCCAAGCCACCTTTTTTTGATAAACCTTGGGCAAATCGCTCAAATCAAAGGCAGTGCCTACATCGCAGACGAAAACATCGGCGTGCGCATGACGTGCCAGCACGGTGGCTCCGGCAGTACCGCGCATATAGCCGTTAATCATCTGGCGCGTAACCTCCTGCGGATAAGCGCTGACACCGTATTTGGCAATACCGTGGTCACCGCACATCAGAACCATCGCCGTCTTTAATTTATCCGGTAACTCCTTGCCTAGCATACCGGCAAGACCTACAACCATATCCTCCAGCTTGCCCAAGTTGGCTGCCGGCTTGTCTAGCTTAGCAAAGCCTGCCCGCACTGCTTGCATACGTTCTTCATTCAGAGCAGGTATTATGATTTTCTCCATATCAGTCGTTATTCTCCTTCATCCTCAAATTTAAAAGCCAATTTTTTTACGTCTACGGCCTGACCTGCCACACAATAATAAACATGATCAGCCTCATTGGCCACACGCTGGTTAACCCAGCCGGCAAGGTCACGGTATTCACGCGCCATCTGATTATCCGGCACAATGCCGCTGCCCACCTCGTTCGTAACAAAGACAACGATTTTGCCGCAATTACGTGCTGCTGCCAGCACCTTGTCAATTTCATCAAATACTACCTGACAGCGCTCCAGGAATTCACCCTCCGGCGCATCCTTGCCATAAAGCAGGTTACACATATAAACAGTCAGGCAGTCAAACAGAACCGCTCCTGTTTCCGCTGACAGCGCTTCAAGCGTGCGCTCGGCATGATAAGGCGCTTCGTGATTAATCCAACGCGCATCACGACGCTCACGATGCAGACGCACGCGCTCCGCCATTTCCTCATCTAAGATTTCTGCCGTAGCAATGTAATCGCATTTGGGAGAATAATGCAATACATAACGTTCGGCAAATTCGCTCTTGCCGCTGCGTGCTCCGCCCGTAACCATAATGATTTTTCCAGGCATATTTCAACCTCCCTTCGTTTTTGTAAGCTGCATGCTTTTCATTTTATGCATATATGAAAAAAGCTCCCTTGCGGGAGATTCACAAAATGCAGCTGCAGCCAAAAATTCTATATTTACGCATACCAAAGCCAGCCTATCTCCCGTAGGCTCCGAGCTTCGTAACAGGCAGGTCTCCTGGCTTAGCTTCATCGCCCTCAGCGCCTTCCCAACTTGCGTCAGTGACATAATTGCCTGGGCTCCGCTTACAGTAGCGGGACTGCTCCGGATTCTCACCGGCATTCCCTTTTCAGCACCGGCCTCAACCGGCGCACCTGTCAAAAAAATTCCAAGTATATATATTCGACAGCAATTCCTATAATCCTGCTAAGGCACAAAAAAAGAGCTGCCTAAGCAGCTCTTTCAGGAATTTCGTTATTTTGCGTAATCAACAGCACGGGTTTCGCGGATGATAACAACCTTGATCTGACCGGGATATTCCATTTCAGCTTCAATCTTCTTGGAGATATCGCGTGCCAGAAGCACAGCAGAAGCATCATCGATAACATCCGGCTTAACCATAATGCGGATTTCGCGGCCAGCCTGTACGGCATAGCATTTTTCAACGCCCTCAAAGGACTCAGAAATTTCTTCCAATCGAGTTAAGCGCTTCAGATAGCTTTCCAGAGTTTCGCGTCTTGCACCCGGGCGGGCAGCAGATACTGCGTCAGCGGCAGATACCAGAACAGCTTCAACACTCTTAGGCTCGCAGTCACCATGATGCGCCAGAATAGCATTGACAATCAGGTCGGACTCACGGAACTTCTTGGCAATTTCGCCGCCAATTTCAACGTGAGAGCCTTCCATTTCATGGTCAATAGCCTTGCCGATATCATGCAGCAGGCCGGCACGTTTAGCCAAAACAACGTCAACACCGAGCTCAGAAGCCATTACACCTGCCAAGTTAGCAACCTCAACAGAATGGTTCAGGACATTCTGACCATAGCTGGTACGATATTTCAGGCGGCCCAGCAGCTTAATCAGTTCGGGGTGCAGACCATGCACACCGACAGCAAAGGTAGCCTGTTCGCCGGCTTCCTTAATCTTCTGCTCAACCTCTTTTTGTGCCTTTTCAACCATTTCCTCAATGCGGGACGGATGAATACGGCCGTCATTAATCAATTTTTCCAGAGCGATACGGGCAACCTCACGGCGTACCGGATCGAAACCGGAAATAATAACAGCCTCCGGAGTATCATCGATAATAAGATCAATGCCGGTAAGGGTTTCCAGAGTACGGATGTTACGGCCTTCACGACCGATAATGCGGCCCTTCATTTCATCGTTAGGCAGGCCTACTACGGAAACGGTGGTTTCCGCTACATGGTCTGCTGCACAACGCTGAATTGCCAGAGAAATAATTTCTCTTGCCTTGCGGTCTGCCTCATCCTTAGCCTGTTGCTCCAGATCCTTAACCATCATAGCAGATTCGTGCTTAACCTCGTCCTCGAGGGATTGCAGCAGCTCCTGCTTTGCTTCGTCACTGGTCAGTCCGGAAATACGCTCCAGTTCAACCTGACGTTTTTCCAGCATTGCCTCAGCCTTCTCCTGTGCAGCGTTCAGGCGCTGTTCCTTGGAAGCCAGCTTTTCTTCTTTGCGTTCGAAGGATTCGATTTTACGGTCCAGATTTTCTTCTTTTTGCAGCAGACGACGCTCCTGACGCTGCAGGTCGTTACGTCTGTCTTTATTTTCACGCTCCATTTCGGAACGCAGACGATGGATTTCTTCTTTAGCCTCCATCATGATTTCTTTGCGTTTTGCTTCGCCGGTCTGCTCCGCATCCTGTACAATACGGATAGCCTGCTCTTCTGCAGTAGCAATTTTACCTTCAGCAACATTTTTGCGAACCAGATAACCTACCGCACCGCCGGCCAGACCAACAACAACAGCTGTACCGATAATTTCTAAAATCGTCCTCACCTCCTAAATGTAGATTTTTCCAAGATTTTTTTGCATAGTAACAGCAGGCGCCTGTTTGCGTCTGCTATAGATGTCCTTATTCCGTTGAATCTATAATAAATCACTGTATTATCTATTCTGAAATAGGGCAAAAAATAAGGCAACCGCTTTACGCGTCGCCTCGTGAAAATCGTAGATATTAACACGATTGGATAACTACATTATAGTGTATATTTAACAAAATTGTCAAGTTTAACCGCTATATATTGTCTGAAAAATGCAATTTACCCAATATAATGTGCACATATCTTGATGAAAAGCCACGGGCCGCCATGAAGCGTCCCGCAGCCGCATATATTTTCTTGTTGTCAATTTCTGCTGTTAGCTTGCGCTGATTTCGCTGCACGAAAAGCTGCGCTGCATTCTCTGCCTGCTGCTCTTCAATGTCAGGCGTAAAGCGTTCCATAATTTCCGCAGCCACGTCCGGGCGTATGCCGCGCTTGGTCAGCTCCAGCTGCAGATGCTGTCTGCCGTAATAGCGTTTGGCCAGCCAGGCCTCGTACACCCTTTGGGCGTAACGCTCCTCGTTCAGCAGACCGTAATTCTCCAGCTTGGCCACCGCCTCCAGCGCCTGTGCCTTAGTTGCACCCTTGCGCTGCAAGCGCTCCACCATATCCTTATGGCTGTAATCACGGTAAGACAATAAATCCAGCGCGCAGTCATAAACCTGCTGCGCGCCGGTAAAGCCTTCTTCCTTTTTCTTATTCCTTAAAGATCGACTCCACATCCTGCAACGGCTCCTCAGCTGCTTCCTTATTATCGCTCTTGGCAATCGTCACTGCGCGGATTTTAGCTTCGATTTCTTGGGCAATTTCCGGATTTTCACGCAAAAAGTCTTTAACCTTTTCTTTACCCTGACCTAAACGGATATCACCGTAGGAATACCAGGCACCGCTCTTGTTGATAATATCAAGGTCTGCGCCCAGATCAACAAGGCAGCCTTCATGAGAAATGCCCTTGCCATACATAATATCGAACTCAGCTTGTCTGAACGGAGGTGCTACCTTGTTCTTGACAACCTTAACACGGGTACGGCTGCCGATAACATCGTTGCCGTTTTTCAAAGTGTCGATACGGCGTACATCCATACGGACGGTAGAGTAGAATTTCAGTGCGCGGCCACCGGTAGTGGTTTCCGGATTACCGAACATAACGCCAACCTTTTCACGAATCTGGTTGATAAAAATAGTAGCACATTTGGATTTGGAAATCAGACCTGTCAGCTTACGCAGAGCCTGACTCATCAGACGTGCCTGCAGGCCTACGTGGGAATCACCCATTTCGCCTTCGATTTCGGCACGCGGAACCAAAGCTGCAACGGAGTCGATAACGATAATATCAATAGCGCCGCTGCGTACCAGTGCGTCAGCAATTTCCAAAGCCTGTTCGCCGTTATCCGGCTGAGAAATCAGCAGATCGTCAATATCTACACCCAGATGACGGGCATATTCCGGATCCAGTGCATGCTCCGCATCGATAAATGCCGCATAGCCGCCCATCTTCTGAGCTTCGGCAATCATATGCAAAGCAACGGTAGTTTTACCGGAAGATTCGGGACCGTAAATCTCAATAACACGTCCGCGCGGAATACCGCCGACACCAAGAGCAATATCCAGGGATAAAGCGCCTGTAGGGATAACCTCTATATTCATTTTGGCACTTGCTTCGCCCAGCATCATAATGCTGCCCTTGCCAAAATCCTTTTCAATCTGGTGCATCGCCATGTCTAAGGCTTTCTTTTTATCTGCGTCCATCTGCCTGCCTCCTAATATATAAATTTAAATTTAATCGATTCACTGCCTTTATTATACAAACAAAAGTTTCTTTTGTCAAGAAAAGTTTTGTTATTTGATATTCTGTTCAGCAGCCTCCATCTGTGCCTGCTTTTCCTTTTCTTCCAACAGGTGCTTGATTTCATCCTGAGTATATTCATAGGTGCTGTTGCAGAATTCGCAGTGTGCTTCCGTAGTTTTGTCCTGCGCCAGCTCCTCCAGAGATTTTACATCAAGGCTGCCCAGAGCCGCCAGAATGCGCTCACGGCTGCAGCGGCATTTGAAGCTCAGGGGAATGGTTTCTTTAATATCAACGTCCAGACCGCGGCCAAGAATTTCAATCATCTTTTGCGGAGTATAACCTATTTCCAGCAGCTGGGTTACATACGGAGTCAGGTTAACGTTGTTTTCCAGCTTTTCCAGAACCTCGTCGGTGCAGCCCGGCATAGCCTGAATAAAGAAGCCGCCGGATGCGGTTACGTTGCCGTCCTTGTCAACCAGTACGCCCAGCGCAACGCTTGTCGGTGTCTGTTCGGATACATAGAGGTATTTGGTCAGGTCGCTGGCGATTTCGCCGTCCTGCAGCTCGCAGTAGCCGGTGAAGGGCTCTGCATTCTGCAGATAACGCGTTACGATAATATTGCCCGCGCCGATGCCGCCGCCGACATCCAGCTTACCATTTTTCAAGGGCAAAAATGCGTCTGGGTTTTCTACATAACCGCGCACTGTGCTGCCTTCGGCATCTGCTACTACCTCGCCCAAAGGGCCGTCGCCCTTCAGACGCAGGCTGATGCGCTCGTTATCCTTCATTGTTGCGGCCAGCAGCAGCGCGCCGTTCATCGCACGTCCAAGAGCAGCGCTTGCCAGATGGGAGCAGCCGTGCTTTTTAGCTGCTTCCTGTACCAGATTAGTGGTGCATAATGCATAAATACGTACACCGTCGGCCGTAGCCTTTGTCAAAACATCTTCCATAATATCTGCCTCACAATCCTGCCTTACGGCAAAAATTTTACTTGCTTAATAAAACAAGCCCACTAAACTACTGCTAGCGGGCTTGCAAATTTCATGCATGGGGAACAGCCTGTTATCAGCTCTTCCACAATGTCAATTATAAATCATAATAGTCAAAAAGGCAAGCGGTGAAAATGTTACATTTCTTTGAAGAGATTTACCATTTCCATTGCGGTCATTGCGCAGTCTACGCCCTTGTTGCCGGCCTTGGTGCCTGCACGTTCTACAGCCTGCTGAATGTTTTCGGTGGTGAGTACGCCGAAGGCTACTGGTACGCCGGTTTGCATGCTTACCTGAGCGATGCCTTTGGAGGCTTCGGCGCATACATAGTCAAAGTGCGGGGTTGCGCCGCGGATTACGGCACCTAAGCAGATTACTGCGTCGTATTTGCCGCTTTCTGCGAGTTTTTTTGCTGCCATGGGGATTTCGAAGGCGCCCGGTACCCAGGCTACGGTGAGGTCTTCGTCAGTTGCTTCGTGGCGGATCAGGCAGTCGATGCAGCCGCTGAGGAGTTTGCTGGTGATGAATTCGTTGAAACGGGCTACGACGATGGCGATTTTCATGTTTTTGGCGGTGAGTTTTCCTTCTAAGGTTTTCATGGTTGTATTCCTCCTAATGGTTTGTTCTTCTATTTTTTATTATGCTTGCTGTTATGATACTTTTTGCCCAGGGCGGCAAAAAGTATCCAAAAAACGCCCTTTTCGGCTGCTTCGCCGGATTCCGGCGACTAGATTCGCAGAATTTTTCACGTCGCTGATTTTTGTGTGTTGTTCTGCCGCAGGCTTCGTCAACACTCCAGCGAAAAATTCCTGTGCCTGTCCGTTGCTTGCGATGTTCGCAGAACATCGATGTGCTTGCGGGCCCGTCGTCCGTTCCGGTCTGCGCAGCGCCTAGGGTGGTGTGCTGTTTGTTAATGCGAAGTTTTGGCGTTCTGAAACTTTATGCGTAGTTTTGCGTGCTTCCGTTTCGCTTGCATTATTGATACTTTTTGTCCAGGGCGGCAAAAAGTATCCAAAAAACGCCCTAAACGGCTGCTTCGCCGGATTCCGGCGACTGGATTCGCAGAATTTTTCACGTCGCTGATTTTTGTATGACGTGCTTCCGATTGGTTGCGTCAACACTCCAGCGAAAAATTCCTGTGCCTGTCCGTTACGAGCGATGTTCGCAGAACATCGATGTGCTTGCGGTCCCGTCGTCCGTTCCGGTCTACGCAGCGCCGAGTATGACGTACTTATTGTTGTAGCCGAAGTTTACGTTTCGGATTGCGCAGCGCCAAGTGCGGCGTGCTGATTGTTTATAAGCAGGTTATAAATGCGTAATTAATATATCGTGAAGCGAATAAAAATTTTAGCAAATTTTTCCTGAGCGTAAGGATATGTTAATTGCGACGCTCTTTATTATTTTCCGCAGTTGCAGCCACAGCCTTCGTGCAGCTTGTGGCCCATTTTCTCTTCTTTAACGTCGAGATAGTGTTCGTTGTATTCGTTAGGCTCCATGATGATGGGCACGCGGTCGGTGATGGTAATGCCATAACCGGAGAGACCGATGCGTTTTGCGGGGTTGTTGGTAATCAGGCGGATGCTGGTAAGTCCGAGGTCAGCCAGAATTTGTGCGCCCATGCCGTAATCACGCAGGTCGGGAGCAAAGCCCAGGCGAACGTTAGCCTCAACGGTATCAAGGCCTTGGTCCTGCAGTGCATAGGCACGGATTTTATTAGCCAAACCAATACCACGGCCCTCCTGACGCATATAAACAACAGCGCCGCAGCCTTCCTTTTCAATCATCCTCAGCGCAGTTGCCAGCTGGTCGCCGCAATCACAGCGCAGGCTGCCGAAGGCATCACCGGTCAGGCACTCGCTGTGCACGCGCACGAGCACATCCTTTTTACCGGCAACATCACCCTTGACAATAGCAACATGGCAAAGGTTATCCAAATCGTTTTCATATGCAATAATGCGGAAATTGCCGTATTTAGTCGGCAACGCAGCCTCAGCGGCACGATGCACCATTTTTTCGTGTGCCTTGCGATAAGCAACAAGCTCGGCAACGGTGATGAAAACGAGCTTATGCTTTTTAGCGAACTCGATTAAATCCGGAGTGCGCGCCATATGGCCGTCATCGTTCATAATCTCGCAGCAGATGCCTACCGGCTGCAGGCCTGCCAGCTTGCACAAATCAACAGTGGTTTCGGTGTGACCGGTACGCACCAGTACACCGCCCTTGCGTGCGCGCAGCGGGAAAACGTGGCCCGGACGGCGGAAGTCGCTCGGCTGTGCGCCCGGCTCAGCGCATTTTTTCATGGTATATGCGCGCTCGTAAGCGGAAATACCGGTGGTGGTATCAACATGGTCAATAGAAACAGAGAAGGCTGTTTCGTGATTGTCGGTGTTGTGCGTTACCATAGCACCGAACTGCAGCTTGTCCATAACCTCGCTGTCTGCCGGCATGCAGATAAGTCCACGTGCTTCCTTAGCCATAAAGTTAATAGCCTCGGGAGTGCACAGCTCGGCTGCCATAATCAGGTCGCCTTCGTTTTCGCGGTCCTCGTCATCGGTTACCAGTACCATCTGACCTGCTTTAATCGCAGCGATGGCTTCTTCAATTGTATTATACTTAAAATTTTCCATTTTCTACCTCTTTTGTTGCTGCTCAGATAAACCCATTTTCCAGCAGCATATTTTTATTTAAAGCAGGCTCCTGAGTCTGCTTGGGGTTAAATTTTAACATTTGCTCTACATATTTGCCGATAATATCTGTTTCCAGATTTACGCTGTCGCCCACATCCTTAAAGCCAAGCGTTGTTTCCTTGGCGGTATGCGGAATCAGCGATACGGAAAAGCTGCTTTCCGTAACCTGCGTCACCGTCAGGCTGATACCATCAATCGCAATACTGCCCTTTTTGATGATATATTTCAAAAGCTCCGGCGGGGTGTTGATAGTCACCACCATCGCAATGCCCTCAGGCTTGCGGCCGGCAATTACGCCCAGCCCTTCCACATGTCCGCTGACGATGTGACCGTCAAGGCCATCGCACAGGCGCAGCGTGCGCTCCAGATTTACTCTGTCACCGGCATGCAGGCTGCCGATATTGGTCAAGCGCACGGTTTCCGGCATCACGTCGGCGGTAAAGGCGGTGTCATCCATGCTTACTACCGTCAGGCAGGCGCCGTTGACGGCAACGCTATCACCGATTTTCAAATTCTGCAGTACCTTCACCGCAGCAACTGTCAGGTGATAGGATTCACCCTGCTGCGCCAGCTTCTGCACCGTGCCCAGTTCGGCTACCAATCCTGTAAACATTATTCAGCCTCCTTCGGCAGCTCCTGCTTATCCAGCTCCGGCACCAGACCTGTTATCAGTACATCACTGCCCAATTTTTCCATCTCGACCTCTGTCAGCTGCCAGCCGGTTTCCACCAGGCTGCTGCCTGCACCGCCCACCGGCGGCAGAGCGGCAGCGCCGCCAATCAGCTTTGGCGCTACAAAGGCGCACACTCTGTCAGCAAGGCCTGCATCGAAGAAGGCACCGTGAATTGCACTGCCGCCTTCTACCAGCAGGCTGGTAATACCGCGCTCAGCCAAAGCCTTCACCACCTGCGCCACAGGCAGCACGCCGTCAGCCAACGGCAGACGTACCACCTCAACGTTAGGCAAAGCAGCCAGCGCTTCCGCCTTAACGATATCGGAATCCAAACCGGTAAAGATAATCGTATCCGCCAGCGGATTCAGAACTGTCGCCATCAGCGAAATCTTCAGGCTGCTGTCGAGCACCACGCGCACAGCATTCTTGCCGCGCACCAGACGTGTAGTCAGCTCCGGGTCATCCTCCAGCACCGTGCCGATGCCTACAAGCACAGCGTCATGCTGCTTGCGCAGACGATGTGCGAAGGTGCGCGCCTCCTCGCCGGTAATCCATTTGCTGTCGCCGGTGGCAGTCGCAATCTTGCCATCCAGTGTCATAGCGTATTTTAAAGTAATAAACGGACGCTTTTTGGTAATCCAGGTAAAGAAGCGCTCATTTAACCGCTGAGCCTCCTTTTCGCATACGCCGGTAACAACCTCTATACCCTGCAGGCGCAGATATTCCAAACCCTGACCTGCAACCTTGGGATTAGGATCAAGGCAGGCCACAACAACCTTGCCGATGCCCGCGCGTGCCAAGGCTACGCAGCAGGGACCGGTGCGTCCGTAATGTGCGCAGGGCTCCAGCGTTACATAGGCCGTTGCACCCTGGGCCATCTGCTTAGCCTCCGCCAAGGCATTGACCTCCGCATGCGGTTCGCCGGCCTTATGATGATAGCCCTCACCCACAATATTGCCTTCGGCATCCACAATCACACAGCCAACCATCGGGTTGGGACTGGTATTGCCCTCTGCCTGCAGCGCCAGCTCCAAGGCCCGCTGCATATATGCTTCATCTGTCATTCTTGCCAAAATATCACCTTCCAGTAATATAAAAAACCGCATAAAGACCTAAGGAGCCTATATGCGGTAAAAATACAGTTTTGCCACCTTTTCTCATCCAGACTATACTGTCGGTACCGGAATCACACCGGTTCATGCGCTGCTGCGCTAGCGGACTTTACCGCCGATCGGGAATTGCACCCTGCCCCAAAGGTTACATTATGAAGTTATTTTTATTATAGCGTCAAATTTTCTTCCAGTCAAGAAAACTATACGTGAACAGTATGATTTACTTCGCTGCCTCTTTAATAATTTCGTAGGTCCAGCGTGCAGTGTTGTACAGGTCCTCTTCCTTCAGATATTCCGCGGTAGTATGCACGTTGCTCATGCCGGTTGCCAACAGGCCGCAGGGCAGGCCGTAGCCGCAAAGATAGTTGCCGTCGCTGCAGCCGCCGGTGGTTTTCAGCTCTACCGGGAAGCCCAGTGTTTCCGCAGCGCGTGCTGCCAGCTTAATGCATTCGTGGTCCTTGTTCAGCTCCACAGCAGGACAGCCTTCCACTACGTCGAATTCAACCTGACCGCCGCCGGCCTCAACAGCCTCTTTAATCAGAGCGATGGTGGAATCCTTCAGTGCTTCCAGACGCGGTACATTCAGAGAACGCATATCAATGACGAATTTAGCCTCCGGGCAGACGATGTTGGTGCCAACGCCTGCGTTGAACATGCCGATGTTAAAGGTAGTTTCGCTGTCCAGACGACCGTAAGCAGGCAGCTTGGACAGAGCGTCTGCCGCCAGCATAATCGCATTGACGCCTTCTTCCGGAGCAATGCCTGCATGGGCAGCCTTGCCCTTGACGGTTACATAAATATCGTACAGCTTCGGTGCAGCGTAGGTAATTTCGCCCGGTGCGCCGCCGATATCCATGCAATAGCCGTAATCGGCCTTAATCCAGCTTTGGTCCATGTTCACTACACCCAGACAGCCGATTTCCTCGCTGACGGTAAAGCACAGCTGCACGTCGCCGTGAGCAACGCCATCCTCCTTCAGTGCGCGCACCGCCTCCAGCATGGCAGCAACGCCAACCTTGTCGTCACCGCCCAAAGTTGTAGTGCCGTCGCTGTACAGCACGCCGTCCTTGCGGACAACCTTAGTGCCTGTTGTCGGTGCTACGGAATCCATGTGCGCTTCAAACAGCAGCTTCGGAGCATTCGGCACGTTGCCCTTTACATAGGCCCACACATTACCGCAGGTACCGCCGGTCTTTTCGTGCGCCTTATCCATCTCCGGCTCCAGGCCAAGCTCGCGCAGCTTCGCCATAATCAGCTCAGCTTCCTGCTTTTCGTCCTTGCTGGGGCAGGGAACGCTTACCAGCTCTATAAATTCATCAATCAATCTTGTTTTGTTTATCATTGCGGTCACCTCGTAAAAGTTTAAGATATAAGCATATTATATACCTTAATGAAAGCCGCACGCAAGTTTAACTGCCGGCAATATTACAGCTGCAGATAGCGGCAGGCCAGATACAAAGCGCCCGCAACCAAACCACCGCAGGCACGTATGCGCAGCTTTTTCGCATCAACACGCTCCGGGTCATTCTTCTGCAGACGGCCGATACCGCCTAACAGCAGCCATGTGGAAAACAGCAGCATGGCCGCCGCCAGATAATCCCAGCTTTCTAATTTAGCAAAAATCTCCATTATATCACCTATTCTTTATTTTTTTGCGGACACAGATATGCATAGTGACAGTAAGCACAGCTTTCGTTACAGCTGCAAGCGAAATCGTCCTCCTCGCCCTTACCGCTGATTTCCTCGCACAGCTCTATTGCTTCCTGCAGGTACGATTTATCCAACGGCAGCTGCCAGACGCTCATGTTCTGCAGAAAGTGCAGCTCGGCGCGCACAACTCTTTTGCCGGGGTACAGCTTTTCCGCAGCATCCTTATACAGCGCCAGCTGATAAGCATAACCCAGCTTCACCTCGTCAGGCTCCGGCGGCGTACCTGTTTTATAGTCCACTATAATCATATTATCAGCTTCATCAAAAGCCAGCAAATCGATTACGCCCTCAGCCGCCAGCTCCTGCTGCAGAGGCTGTACAAATTCTAATTCACGCTTCTGCTTTTTGGGCAATGCTTTATACAAATCGCTGACAATATAAGCATCAAACATACTCTTGGCCTGTGTTGCCGCAGCGCCGGGAGCAAATTCATCCAACGCAATGGCAAAAACAGCCTCCGCATTATAGCCATTATACAGCTCCAGCGCTTTGTGCACAATACTGCCGGTTACACTTGCCGGCAGCTCGTGCGCCTGCTCTCCGGCAACTGTCTGCTCCAGCTCAGGCACTGCCAGAACCTGTTGGTAGTAATATTGACGCTGGCAATGCAGATACGTCTGCAGCGCACTTGCGGTAAAGCAGGTACGGCCGCAGGCTGCGTAGGCAGGCAGCGGTGCCAAGGCCAACGGCTCCAGCGCCAGCTGCTGCTGCTCGCCCTGCTGCTCAACAGCCGGGCTCAAAGCATCGGCACACAAAAGGCGTACCCAAGGACAGCTGCTTTCCTGCTTGTCCCAATCCACCTCGTATACTGCCTGCAGCTGCTGCCACCAGCCCTTGGCAGCAGGCAGGCCGATAACAGCCTCCGGCAGCTTTTCTTCCGCCACCGTACCGACCATTAAAAGCTGCTTTTGTGCACGCGTCATCGCAACGTACAGCAAGCGTCTGGCTTCTTCCTCTTCCAGCACCTTGTCGTGCTCCTTCGCCAATTCGTACACGCCGCTGTTTTGCAGCTGCATTTCCTTATCGGGCACCTTGATGCCCAAAAGTCCCTGCTCGCCTTCCTTCCCCGGCAAATATTTGATAGATGCGGTATCGCCATGAACTGATTTATCTAACTGCGGTAAAATAACCAGATCGAATTCCAGTCCCTTGGAATTATGTATCGTCATAATCTGCAGTGCATCATCGGCCTGTACGGTAGCGGCAGGCTCCTTGCTGCTGCTTGCGCGCAAATCCTTAACGTTTTGCAGCCATTCCGCCAGCGAAGCCTGCTTCGTCTGGCAATACTGCTGTGCCAGGCGGCGCAGTTTTTTGACATTGGCCAGCTTGCTCGGGCCGTTTTCCTGCTGCGACAGAACGAATTCCGGCTTCAGCTCGTCCCAAAGCTGTGCGAACAGCTCCGGCAGTGCCATCAGCGCTGCTGCCTGACGTAGGCTGCGTAAGCGTTCGGCAGCATGCATAGCCAGCGCCTGTTGCTCCGGCTGCAGGTTCAGCTGCAGCTCACCGCTTCCGACAGCCTGCAGTACATCCCACAGCGGTTTGTCATTTTCGGTCTGCCAGAAAAGCTGCGTCAGCGTTGCATCATCCAAACCGAAATAGTTGGAGCGCAAAGCGCCTGCCAGTTCCAGGCTTGCGTAACGGTTGTGCAGCGCAGCCAGCAGATTCAGAACATCCAGAACCTCCTGCTGCTCATAAAAGCCCTTGCCCTTAACTACTACGCAATTTATGCCGTAGCCTTGCAGCGTCTGCCGCAAAATTTCGCAATGCGTCATTGCACGCAGCAAAATAGCCTTGCTTGCCCCCGGCCTGAGCTGCGGCTCAACCTTGGGCAGCTCCTGCTGCAGATAGGCGGCGATTGCCTCTGCCTCCTTCTGCCATTTATCCTCTTTAGCGCCCAGGTCATCATCCTTAGATTTATACGGCACCTGCAGCAGGCAAACCTTAGCGCCGCCGGTGTTAGCACCCTCGTGATGCTCCAGACAGATTTCCTCCTTCGGCAAATCCATCAGCTGACAAAAGGCGGTATTGCAGCTTTCGACAATGCTCTGCGTGCTGCGGAAGTTGGTTTTCATGCCCAGGTTCTGTCCCGCATTTTGCGCGATATCCTCTTTTACCTTATTAAAAACGCTGACATCCGCATGACGGAAACGATAAATAGACTGCTTCACATCACCGACGATAAAAAGATTATTCTTGCCGTCCAGCTTGTTACCGCAGAGCAGATAAATCAGCTGACGCTGGCGTTCGTTGGTATCCTGAAACTCGTCCACCATAATATATTTATAGCGCTCCTGATACTTTTGCCGCAGCGCCTCATTCTTCTGCAAATGCTCGATGGCCAGCAAATCCAGATCATCATTAAACAGGACGTTATTTTCCTGCTTGCGTGCGCTCAGGCAGGCATAAAACTCCTGCAGCACGGCGAGCCAATCCTGCACTAAATCGCAGCCCTTGGCGTTCAAAAGTACATTGTTCAGTTCCTGACGCAGATTTTTTAAATTAGTCAGCTCCGCTGCCAACGCCTTGCCGCTAACCTTAACAACGCCAGACGCATCCAGCAGGGAGCAGTCCGGCTCCGGCGCCAGCAGCTGCTTTTGCATTTCGTCCAACAATCCTGCGGCCTCCGTCAAGGTCTGGCGTCCCTTGGTCTTTGCCCCCAAAGCCTCGCGCGCTTCGATTACCTCGCGCAGAGCAGCAAACAGCTTCTGCTGCAGGGCCGGCAGTTCTTCCTTCGCCTTAAGATAAGGCTCTGCCAGATTATCTTCACGCACCAGCTCCGACAGCTTGTCCCCCAGCGCCGTAACCTGATTAACAAAGCTGTTAACGCCGTAGGTTTGCACCAGCCTGCGCAGGGCAGCGTTTTCCTTGATATTTTTGCGTAAATATTGCTGCAGCGTTTCTTTAAAAAAGTCCTGCGCTTCAAAATCCTCTAAAATCGTAAATTCCGGATCAAGCTGCGTTTCTACCGGGTTATCTCTCAAAATACGGCTGCACAGGCTGTGAATCGTGCTTATCGGCGCGCTCTCCACCTTCTGCAGATGCTCCTGCCAGCGCAGTCTTTCCAAATCATTCTGCGCCTGCTCCACACATTCGCTGACAGCCTGGCGTACACGCCCCTTGATTTCGTCGGCAGCCTTGCGCGTAAAGGTTATCGCTACAATATTCGTGGGATTAACGCTCACATCCGAGCGCAAAATTTGCACAAAGCGCTTCATCAGTACATAGGTTTTGCCGCTGCCGGCACCGGCGAGCAGCGAAACATTGCTTTTAATCGTATTTATCGCCAAAGCCTGCTCCGGTGTAGGATTCTTACTCATCGCTCTCGCCTCCCTGTCCGCCGTCACCGCTCACCAGCTGCACACGGCAAATATCGTGTAACGGGCAATATACATCGCAGCGCCTGCAGCCTGCCAATGCAAAATCGCCTGCATAAATTCTTTCTATATAATCCTTCAGCAGCTGCTCCTTTTCCTGCTTAAAGCTATCCCAGGTCAGCGCTGCGGCGTTCTTCGGTTTTTTATACGGCAAGTCGCTGTTGCCAACGCTTTCCAGCAAAAAGGCACTTTTGCGCTTGCCCTCCTTCAGCGAATAATAGCAGCCGCCGCTGACTGCAAGCTGCTCCTTGGAAAGCGCCGCCACCGCCAGCAGATACACCGGCAGCTGCAGGTCGAGCCCCTGCTCCATAGCACTGCCTGTGGGAGGAGTGCCGCTTTTATAGTCCGTGATAAAGGCATGCTCGCCGTCGCTGTCGATTCTGTCAACTCTGCCGATGAGCGATACATCACTGCCGTCACTGAGCGTCAGGTACAAGGGCTTGCCGTTTTTAGAGCTGAAATCCCATTCTACAGCCTGCGGCGTAAAGCCTCCCCAACGCTGCTGGTCGGCATATTCAAAGCGCAGCCAGCGTACCAGCATACGCCATAAGCGCTGCTTTTCCACCTGCCAGATATCCTCGTTTACGGAAGCAACGGTGCTGCTGCAATCATTACGCGCAGCGGTGCAGATATCCTCAAAGACTGCCTCCAGCTCCTCCGTCAGGTCTTCCATAGTTTCGCCGATAATTTTGCTGCCAAGATAAGGCTCGACAAAATTTTTCAGCGTTTGGTGCAGAATATCACCGGCATCCCGCGGCTGCAGCAAATCATCCGCTTCCTCCGCAGCCTGCGCCAGCCACACCTTCTCCGCCAAAAAGCGGAAGGGGCAGGCAGCATAAGCCTCCAGCCTGCTCGCACTGAAACGGCTGCCGATTTGCTTACGCAGCAGCTTCGTCGGCAGGGAATTTTGCAAATCGCCATTATATTCCGGCTGCTGTGCCTTACGCAGAATATCCGCTTTAGCTGCCAGCTGCAGCTCCGCAGAGGGAGCCTTTTGCCCGCTGAGCTCTGCTATTTTCGGCAAATCCACAGCAGTAAAGCGCTTGTCGCTGTACGCCTCCTCCGCCGAAGCAACGCCGAAATCAGGCAGCGTCTGTGCCTTCACATAGTCCTTGTCCAGACGCTTTTCCTCACTTCCCGGCTGCAAAAACAGCTTCCAGATTTCCTCCAGATAGCTGCTGGCCAGGCTTTCTCCTACCTCCTCATGCCAGGTAAGGATAAGCTCCCTTTGCGCCGCACACACAGCCTGAGCAAAGAAATAGGCATCCTCATCAAAGGAGGAGCCAACCGTGGGCAAATCGTAGCCTGCATCCGCCATCTGCTTGCGCTCCGTATCGTTATAAATCCAGTTTTCGTTTTTAGCCTGCGGGAATTCGCCCTCGCGCAGGCCCATAATATACACACTGTCGAAGCTCAGCCCCTGTACGTTGCCAACCTCCGTAAAGAGTACGCCGTCCCTGCGGCCGAAGCGCAGAGTAAGCTGCACCTGTCCCAAGGCCTCCTGCAGCAGGCTGTTCCATTGGCTCAGCGTCAGCTTGTAATCACTGTTTTTCGCAACCTCATAATCACGCACAAGCTGCTGCACAGCCTTCAGCACAGCATCCTTGCTGCGCAGACAGGCCAGCATAAAGTCAAGCGGCACGCCCTGCTTATGCAGGCTGCCCAGACGCTCTTCCAATGGCAGCGATTGCACAAGCTGCGTCAGCTGCTCGGCATATTCGCTGATGGCAGCCTCCGCTTTGGTGCTTTCTATAAAAGCATCCAGCTGCTGCCACAGCTCCGTTGCATCCCCCAGCAGCTCGTGTGCCTTCTGCATAGCCTCCTGACGTGTTTTGAAATACGTTTGCGTGCGCAAGCTGCTTGCCGTTTCCACATCCACATCAAAGAACAGACGCAAAAGCTCACAGCTCAGCAGCTCCAGATAAGCCGCTGCCGCCTCACGTCCCCTGCCTGCGGCAGTAAGCAGCAGGCGCAGCATAACAGCCAACGGCTGAGCTGCCAGCGCAGTTGTCTGCGGCAGGCTCACCGGCACACCGTATTCATCCGCCAGCTGGCGTAAGCCGCTGTATAAGGAAAAGTCGCGCACGGCAACAACAATGCGATTGGCAGCGCATTTTTCATGTGCCAGCTGCTGCTTGATTCGCTTCAGCACCCAACGCATCTCCTGCTCATCGGAGGCAAAGCAGTAGCTTTCCACACCCTCCGCAGGCACAGGCGCAGGCGCATGCCCCAAGTGACGCAGCTGCCGCATAGCAACGCCTGCCGGAGCTTGTCCCAATTCCTCTGCCGCAAGGCTTGCAACAGTCGCGCCAAGAATTTTCAGCGCGTTGACGGTGTTCGTGCTCGCGCGCATAAACTTGGTAATTGATTCATACTTCGCCTTTTCGTCGGAGCTTACTCTGCGTCCTTCGTAGCTCATGCTGATTACCAGATCATCCACATGCTTCGCCAAAGCCTGCAGAAAGTTTATCTGCACCTGATCAAGGCTGAAGAAATCGCAGATATAGATATGCTTCCAGGGGATTTTGCAATCCTGCTTCTCCAACATCTTCTCTGCCAGACGATACTTGCCCTCCAGGTCATACCAGTTATTATTTTCCAGATATTGACGGTAAAGCAGATAAAAATTGCAGACGCCCAAATCCTTGCCCTTCAGCTCATCCTCCTCAAAGGATTTTTGGATTTGGCCGTAGATATCGTCCTTAGTGGCACCGCAGCGCGAAAGCTGGCTTACGAGCGAGGTCATGGCCTTCACAAAGCCTGTTTTATGCGCCAGCGAGCCGAAATATTCCAGCTGCTTGTGCGTAGTCATACCTGTAAGCTGCTTGTTTTCCATCATATAGTCGATGATATCCTGCACAATCAGCTCCTGACTGCGACGGCTCAATTCCTTGTAATCGGTACCGCCGTTAAGATTCATCAGCTTGCCGGCCAGGGTATCCATGCCCATGGTTTCTACATTAGCGTACTTGCTGCGCACATCATCCGTCAGCAGGCGGTTGGGCAGCACCAGCACGCCTTCGCCCAACGGCTGCTGCGAAAGCTTCTCTGCCAGCTGCGAGCGCAGGCTGCAGCCGAGAGGTACATAAATCAACTTTGCCATAACAATCTCCTTCTGTTTATCCTTCAGCGTAATGTTGGTCAAATCTTTATAATGCTTATTATACCATAAGCGACTGTCAAAGATTGTCTATTTGAGGAACGGATTTTTAGGGAAAAAAAGGCTGCCACTTAATTGTGACAGCCTCGGGAAATACTATACTATATTATATTATGCTTCGTATTCAGCTAACTTTGCAGCGGCCTTCGGGCAGCCTTTAGCAGCAGCCAGCTCGAAGTAGGTCTTAGAGCAGATTTTGTGGCCCATTGCCAGATATTGCTCACCCAGCTTGTACATATCTTCTGCATATTCAATGTCCTTCAGCTTTGCAGCAGCCTTCGGGCAACCTTTAGCAGCAGCCAGTTCGAAGTAGGTTTTGCCGCAGATGCAGTGGCCCATGCCCAGATAATGCTCGCCCAACTTGTACATATCTTCTGCATATTCCATGTCTTTCAGCTTAGCAGCAGCTTTCGGGCAGCCTTTGGCAGCAGCCAGCTCAAAGTAGGTCTTGGAGCAGATGCAGTGGCCCATTGCCAGATAATGCTCGCCCAGGTCATACATATCTTGTGCATATTCCATGTCCTTCAGCTGTGCGATTGCTTCCTCGGAGCCTTTGGCAGCAGCCAGCTCCAGATAGGTTTTACCGCTGATGCAGTGGCCCATACCCAGATACTGTTTAGCAAGCATCAGGCAGCCTGCAACATATTCTTTTTCTTTAGCTTCGGCAGCAGCGATTTCCTCATCGGTAACGCCTGCTTTTTCTTTGAACCATGCCATGATAGCGTCCATGTCTTCAGCCTTGTGCAGCACGCTTCTGAATTTATAGTCAATTACCTTGGTAGTATACAGGTACTCAACACCCAGGTCCAAGTCAAAATAATCCAATCCGAAAAATGTCAGAATACCATCAATAACAACCTCAGCATTAGCAGGATCCTTCGCCAGCTTAGCAATTTGTAAATACTTTTCAGCAACAGTCGTCATTTAAAAAACCTCTCTTTTTCATTCTTTTGTAAGAATAATCAATTATTAGTTCCTTCGGAACCAATATAATCATATCACGATTGAAATTAATTATCAACTATTATATGGGAAATGGTAGGAAAATGGCAGATAGAGGGGAAAGATTTTGCTATGCTGAGAAAGGCTCTCCTAGGGGAGAGCTGGCGCCCGCTAGGGCGACTGAGAGGGGACTACAGTTTTTACGCTTGATAGTCATCACCCCTCTCCGCCTCGACAAGCTCGGCACCTCTCCCCAAGGAGAGGCTTTTTTTGTTGCTTGCGGTTTTGTACGAAAAAAAGACCTGAAGCCCGTATTCTTGCGGACCTCAGGTCTTTTCGTTTGCGTAAAATTATATTGAATTAGATAAAAATAAGGCGTTCTACCGTACTTTGGGTAGAACGCCTTGAGTTTAATGTGCTCTTATGCTGTCAGCTTGGACGCCAGCTCACGCACCTCTGCTTCCGAAAGCTTGGAGTGGCGCACGGTGAATTCGATGCTCATGCCGTCTGCAAGGAGGCCTTTGGCAAGCTCGACTTTGTTTGCTTGTGCTTCTTTAGCAGCTTTTTCTGCTGCTTTCATAGCAGCTTCTTTTTCTCTCTTTGCAAGTAATTTTTCAAATACATCGCCCATATTCGTCAACCCCTTTTCTGTTTCCTTAAAATATCTTGCTTTTTCAGCTAATCCCGGATAATACATATCATCTGGATTACTACAGCTGAAATCATGCATCAGACGTCCGAGTGGTGTGTTATCCTTAATTTTATTATTTACATAAATGATGTGCGAACCATCAGCAAAAACTGCATTGTTTTCTTCTATTTTTCTGCTGATGTGGTATAGCGGCAACCCGCCCTTCAGCACGTCATGCTGCGTGATAAAGATAACATAATTATCCGGCAGCTTTTGGTATACTTCACCCTTTGGCAGGCTGTGAGCATCCAGCAGACTCAGATGATAGCGTGCTCTGCGTGCTGCAGCGCCACTACTGCGGTTCTGTACTTCTACATTGAAACGTCTGCCGTTTTCTTCCTGCGCCAGAATGTCCAGCTGCAGGTCATGTCCTGACAGGTTTTTCAGCTTCTGCTGCGTTACTGCTTTTATTACCTTTATCTTATCATTATTTAAGATAATTCGCAACAACAACGCTGTACGCTCCGTATCATTTTCGAAGACCTTATTCATAAAAATATCATCCATTAAAGTTAACTTGGCAATGGATTCTCTGGTATCCTCTCTCAGATTTACCATTCGTTCAGCTCCCTTCTTAACAAAAAACGCCTTATGTACTGCTCAATAATACATAAGGCGTTCGTGACGCTGCACCGGCCTGCTCCGAGCAGGTGTGCAAAATCTTATGGGTTTATATTATCAGATAATTGCGATAATATCAAGAATAGTGTGAAAATTCTTTAATCGTGTTTGAAAAATAAGGCGTTCTACCTCAGTCAGGTAGAACGCCTTTGGTGTTGGTGGGTGTGGGTGTGAGAGTAATATCACACACCACCACAAAAAAATAATTTTTGGATCTAAAACATTTCGACTTCTATTACAATAATTCTTTAAAATCATCCCTGAATTCACTGTCTCGTTTTTCTCTATTAAAGAAATGTAATCCCCAAACAGTGTACTTTCTATCATCAACCAATGCTTTAACAACACTGGCTTCTTGTTTTATTTGAAGCAAGAAATCCTCTTTCCATTTATCTCCGGCTAAGAGCTGTTCGCCTTTAGGCTCAATAAAAATCTGCATCTGCTCTATGCTATCCTTTTCACCTTTTTGCAAAAACAGTACAAAGTCAGGTTCAAAACGTTCGCCAGCTTCAAATGAATATATTGGGAAATGCCTTTCGTTACGCACTAAATATGCCTTTGCATATTTCTCATTGATTTTTTCCATATAATCTTTAATAAATGCAACTAAAGCTTTTTCTTCGGATGTACCGTAGTTATCGTTAAAAGCATACCAATCCATACGACTTAAATCCATACGAATATCATTTGCAACAGAAGGATCATTTTGTGATACGCCTTGACCACCGCTTACTTCCCTTTCAAAGCCAACTTCCTTGTCCTTAAAAATTTTCTCTACCGGTACAGCATGAAAATCCTTAGTTCCCATATAGCTGATTTCTGTTTTCGCCAAAGTATCTGCAACGGCATTTAGAACCTTATGTACAGCCAATGTTAAAAGTCTAAGAGGTGGTTCTGAAAAACGTGATTTTATGTTAATTTTAATAGAACCCAAATATTTTTCTGATGTTATAAATTCTCTTGTGGTTTCCAAATGCGGAAAATATTTATGTAAAATATTGAATTTAAGTGCCGGATACATTCCCAAAGCCTTGTTGACAATAGCATAATTTATCGTTGCTATCTGTCTTATACTTGTTTCGTACAAATATAATTCAACTCTTGCATCCGAAGTTGTATTATCATCTTCCAAGATAATATTTTCCCCTGATTCTCCTGTTTCTGCCCTGAGTGAATAAACAGTATTTCTTACAGATGGCTGTAATTCATAGACATTGTTTCTGCTAACTTCTACACGCCTGTTAACGTACATAAAGCTTTTATATACACTGGAATTTTTAAAACTGTCTTTGAGGACATAACGACGCTTGAGCATTTCCGGTTCTACACCAATTTCACGCAATGCCTGGTGAAGCTCCGCAATATATCTGCTATCATTTTGACAATGATAAACCAACGTTTCACAAATACGCAACGGATTATTCAAATCGGCATCATATTTACGTTTATATTTGTTTTGATCATCAACAGAAAACGGACAATAGCGCGCACCGCGACCAATAAGCTGTGCTTCAGCAACAGTCGTTTTAGAAATAGTTTTACCACCGCTTTGACGAGTTTCATACAAACGGACAATATCAAAAAGATTTAATACATCCCAGCCCTCATCAAGCTTTTTGACTTCAAAAATTGCTCTATACGGATTATCCTTATCCTCTAAGGAATTGAGTAATAATTGTTTTTGTTCTGCTTCTGCATTATCATTAACAGATACACAATGTTCCTCAGAGAACGCTTCCTTCAATTCAGCAACCAGCATATCATACGAAAAACCATTACTCGAGAAATACTTATATGCCTTTGCCATTAGCTCGTCATTATTCAATTCCGCAACTGCTTCGATATGATGTGCAGATAAATTACGGATCATCTCGATGAACTCTGCCATGCGTAGTTTGCTTTCCTCGATTTTTGAAGCTTTGAAAAGAATAACCGGTTTAATGTCCAAACGATTATCCTTGAAAATTTTCAGACGGTACTGACTTAAAATAATCCCTTGTAAAGCACGCTGCATGATAGTCAGGTCTGTACGCAAAGAAATTATTTCTTTAGAGTAAAGGTCTTTACGGAATTTTCTTAGCGGGTAATCGTAGATTATTTTGCTTTCATATTCGTTCCTTATCAACGGGTTTTGCAAATCACACGTTGCCGTAAACTCCAACATTACATTATCCGGACTAGCATGAAATATTCTTTTAACAGTTTCTTCCCAGGAATGATAATTTTCTGCTTCCTCTTTGTTTAATTTCTTGGTATCTGCATTTATATGGTGTGCTTCATCAGAAATCAAAACAACTTTTTGACTTTCAAAGTCATCATAAGTCATAGCATTTTCTTTAGCTGTCCACATATCCGCATGCAAGCCTTGTATTGTTGAAAAACAGATATTGATAGATTTATCATCAACACCTTGAAAATTACTTACTTCGTTTATCTTTACATGTTCACCGTCAATAACAATATCATTACTAAAAAGATATTTGGAAGATACTGCATCCAGAAAATTAAGCTTTGTTTTTTCAACAATATTACCCAAATTGACAAAGAAAATAAAGTTTCTATAGCCTTGTTTATACAGATAAATGACAAGTGCAGCCATAATATAGGTCTTACCGCTGCCTGTTGCCATATGAAACAAGGTCTGTGACGGTTTATTGCGTAGTCTTGGATTTTCGAAATACGTAATAAAATTTTCTAATGCTTCTTTCTGATAAGGACGTATCGGCATTTTAGGATTGAGGTTATCGAGTACATAACCGGGAACCGGCTTTATTCTGTCCCATTCACGAGCACTATCAAGCTTTTCGTATAAAAAGGTCATGCTTACTCCTCCCCGTAAAAGCTTTTAGTGAAAGCCTTATCTGCATCGGAAATAGCAAACTCTTTATCATCAATATCGCTGTAATTGACATACAATAGATTTTTATCTAAAAGCTCCATAAGAAATCTTTTTTTATCATCTAATGATAAATCTTTATAATCATCGCTAGTAACATCTATGTCTTTTAGATTAACTTTACAGCTAATAAAGCCAGATTTTATCATTCGATAGTAAATATCTAACAATGTATTTTCTTCATTTGCAGCTTCTATTTCATCTATAAACTTTTGGTTTAGTTTTACTAATTGAAAGTATGTAATTGAAGATTCCGGAGCAGTTTCTTTAAGGATATTCAAATTACGAACCAAGGTATCTGTTTTAATATAATCCATCTGTTCCACCAATATAAAATGACGATTTCCATTATCCTGTTTATTGATTTCCATTACAGCATGTCCAGTAGTTCCGCTTCCTCCAAAAAAGTCAAGAATTATAGCTTCTTTATCTTGCTTTACTACAGAATTTATGCACTCAATGACTGTGTACAATGATTTAGGATAGGAAAACGATGTGCCAGGAATAATTTCCCTTATTAACTGAGTACCATTAACACTTGCATCAAATTTTGAATCAGTCCATACAGTTTTATACGTCCCAAAATTTTTTCCAATTTCAATATCATACCCTCTATTTGTTTTTTTAACTCTTAATAAATCAATTATAGACTCAACCGTCTGACGTGCATACCTCCATTTTCTTTCAACACCATTCTTGTCAATTGGATACACATAATATACACTACCATGCTTCTCAGTTTGAGATAAAGGATGAAAATCATCATCCGATACATCTCCAAATTCAATTATTTTTTCATTATCGACAATAATCGGATAAAAACAATTTTTTGCATCTGTTCTCAAAGATTCCCCACCCCAATTTCTTAAAGGCGACCAATCAATTTCATCTTCAGAAAGAGTGCGACTACAAATTGTTCTTTTCCCCTTTGGAGTAACGAAAATAGCATATTCGTGTGTATATGAGAAATTAGTGCCAATTGTACCACGTGGATTATGAATAACCGTAATACAATCAATATCATACTCTGGAAAAATCTCCTCAATTAAAATTTGTAAACGTGGTTGCTCGTTCTTATCTATTGCTACGATTAACGCGCCATCTATACTTAGAAACCTCTTCGCCATTTGCAAACGTGTTTTCATAAAAGCAAGCCAAGTTGAACGGTTGAAAGAATTATTATAAGCAAAAGTGTTAGCGCTACTTGTAGGATTATATGGTGGATCTAAGTAAACACACTTCACCCTCTTTTCATAACGCTCAAGCAATGAAGAAATAACTAATAAGTTATTTCCTTTTATAATCAGATTGTCATTTTCAGAAAAATTAGTTATATTTTTAACTTCATCTTTTGTATATTTTCTAGCAGATGAGAATACCTTAGGATACAACAATCTATCCACTTCGTCAGGTGCAAGAGTTTCATTAAAAAATATCTCATTGCGCTTCTGGTCTTCCTTCGTCTGACCGCCAACAAGCACACAATCCTTATACGGGAAAACCAATTCAACGTCATTACTATTGGAAATATACTGGCCATTGCCATCAACTAAACCAATTTTATTTTTATAGCGTGTATAACTATCAGGCAAAAACTCTTTGTTACTAACAACCCAACCAAAACCAACTTTGTCAAAAACTAATGTCTTATTTCCGTCCAGTTCTACTTCTTGAAAGAATTTTTCTTTTGTTGCCGCATTACTCAAAAGCATTTTAAGTAAAGACTTATCCATCTTCATGCCTGCTTCATAAACAGCATTACGCAATATTTCACCTTTTTCAGTTATAAAACGCTTATCTTCGGATAGAATATTTTTTAAAGTATCAAATAAGTTTTGCATAAATCCTGCACTCCTCTAAAAAATATCCCCCGAAATTAATCCAGCATAACATTTTCTCATCGTTATCCGCCCCGTGACAGGAGAAGAATGTTTCGCGCTGTCTCGGGGGGGGATTCATATGTATAATATTATATTTTAGCATAAAAAAAATAAGACGTCACGGCTTTTTAGCCGATTCTTACGCAACTTGTTCTACCAAGCCAACTTTTCCTCAATCCTCCCCCTTCCTGCTCCACTTCCTCTGCGTCACCCGCGCCAGCTCCTGCAGCAAATACTCCGGTCGCACCTCAAAAATAGCAGCCATCTTAAAAAAATTCTCCATAGTCAAAGGCAGCCAATTGTTTTCAATCCTGCTCAGCGTAATACGTGACATCCCCAACAGCTTCGCCATATCCTCCTGTTTAATGCCCCGAGCCGTGCGGTACGAGCCTATCAGCACTCCCAGCTCCAAAAGCTCCTCGGAAAAATCAAGCTCCCCAATCTCCTGCGCCTGAAAAGTTCTGCGTCTTTTTAGCATACTGTCACCTCAAAATATCACTATTTTGCTAACAGCGTATTACAAAACAAGCAGTGAAAACGTATATGTAGCATATCTGATACATTTATGAATCTTTTCAATTTTCTGTGATACAATAGCCATATCAAGACTTGATGCAGTACAGCACAGAATTCTGCCATATGCGGCATTGCGACCGCCTCAGAAAGGAACTGGCGAAAATAACCAATCAACCAAACAAAATCAATAATGCGGAGCGTTACACTCCGAAAGAACTAAAGGAGCTGATCCTTGCTGCACAAGCAGCAGACGAAAAGGCTATCGAATCGCTTTGCGAAACCTTTAAGCCGCTTATACTCAAGGAAAGTCATTATCCAAGCATCTTCGATATTTTAGGCGAGGATGCGGTCAACACTGCCTGGGTTATCTTTTTGCAATTTATAAAAAAATATAACGGTAATGATTTTGTACATCTGCCGGGACTTATTCAATGTCATTTGCGCTATGAGCTTATGCATACAGCCTGCAGGCAGAACTATTGCAGTAAAGAAACATCCTTGGAAAAAGCCTTGGAATATCTTGGCTATTCTCCCCTAGATGCACCAACCTTTAACATGGCACTCAAACAGGCTATGACAAGACTTACCGACAAGGAGCAAATTGTTTTACGCTATTGCTACGAAGCCAGACTTACGCAGGAGCAGACAGCAATAAAATTAGGCTGCAGCGAACGCAGTATACGTCGTTATCATGCAAAAGCATTACATAAACTAAAGCAAATATTGGATTAACATCAGAGGCGTTCTACCGCAGTATAGGTAGAGCGCCTTTTGCTTACGCTCTGCTTCTACCGTACTTTACGTCTATCCTTTAGGTAGTATTATTTAGAACAAGGTTACTACTAGCTTACGCTAGTAGTTTTTATCACCGCAGAAGAAATAAAGACCGAAAGAAAAATATTAAAAAGAAAGTGAGAAAAAAGAAGATTCACTTATACAATGGGGCATTTTTGCTCAAAGCGGACAAGCGAACGCAATAATTTTTAAAAACTTTCTCAGCCACTTTTATTGGCACTTATAAAAATCCCAAGGATGAAGATTTTTAAAATATTATCAAAAAAATTTTTCTCAGGCTGTCCGCTTTTGTCATTTTAGGCCCATTGTATAAGTGAGAGGCAAAAACAACACACTCCCGCCTCTTGCCCAAAGCAGAATCCGGATATGCAAGTAAGCGCATGGGAGAAAAAATACAAAGGAGCTTTTTGATATATGCTTGTAACAAATCCCCGCAGAATTAATCATGAACAGCTGCGAATCTTGGCTAGAAATGCCAAAGGCGGTATCACTCACATCTATCTGCATTGGACGGCAGGAACCTACGAGCAGGTTTTTGATGATTACCACATCAACATTGGCGAGCAGGGCGAGCTTTACCTCACCTGCAATATGCTGCGCGAATATAAATCGCACACCTGGCGTCGCAACAGCAAAGCCATCGGCATCACTCTCTGTTGCGCTAAGGATGCAATCCTTGCCTACAAATGCAATCCTGTGTTTGGCGCATATCCACCAACAATGCTGCAGGTGGAACAGATGGCGATGGTTGTCGCTATCCTGTGTCATGAGCTGGAGCTGGAAATCAATAATGATACAGTTCTGACGCATGCCGAAGCAGCCAGTCGCGACCAATACGGTCCCGGTCAAGGTGATCCCGATATGCGCTGGGATTTGTACATGCTCAAAGGCATGCCGGAAACGAGGGCCTTGCGCCCGGGAGGCGTGCTGCTGCGTAAAAAGGCTCTGGCGTATTTGCACGGTATGCTCAGGGACAAGCTGCTGCAGCCGCATGAAGCGGAAGTGGAGCAGCCTGAGCTGCTGGCGGCGTAAATGCTGCAAATCATCTACCCATTATTTTTTCATCATCGAAAGGAGTTTTAATCTATGGCAGAAATCAATCAGGAAATTTTGAAACGCACTCTGGTAATCAACGTTGAGGATGGCACCGGTGCCGACGGCACTACCAAGTATAAGGCGAAAAACTTCAACGGCATCAAGACCAACGCTGCACTGGACAAGGTATACGAGGCAGGCACTGCCCTCGGCGGCTTGATGGAGAAGCCTTATAAGGATATTGAGCTGACCGAGAAGAGTGAGCTGGCGGAGGCGTAAAAAAAGGCTCCCCTCGGGGGGAGCTGGCGCCCGTCAGTGCGACTGAGAGGGGTCCGCTGTTTCCACGCTTACGAATAGCGTTAGGTTGGGCGAATCCCCTCTCCGCCTCGACAAGCTCGGCACCTCTCCCCAAGGAGAGGCTCTCTACTACTCATCTATACTCCTAGTCTAACAAGAGAAATAAATTTCCAAACTAAAATTTTCAACAAGTAAAGGAGCAATCACCCATGGAAAAATCTTTACAACTCGTCTTTAAAAACGCTGCAGGCAGCAGCAAAATCATCACCATCTCCAACCCCAAAGAAAACCTCACCAAAGCCGAAACCGACGAAGCCATGCAAAAAATCGTCGCAGCCAACGTTTTCAACACCCTCGGCGGTGACTTGGTACAAGCTGTTGAAGCTCGTGTGGTCAATCGTAACGTCCAAGTTCTGGCGTAAAAAACACTAAGGAGTGATCCTCATGGAATTTGACAGACTTCTCTCCGCTGCTGCGGATTACGGTTTCCCTATGCTCGTCAGCTCGTATCTTCTGGTCCGTATGGAAGGCAGAATTGAAAAGCTGAGTGCCAATATCGACACCCTAACCCGTGTATTGCAGGAAAGACTTGTGATGCAATTTCCATATGTACAGCAGTAAACAGTATATACAAGCAAAAATATACTAAAGACTAATCATATGGCACAGGGGCTGTCGTACACAAAGTACGGCAGCCCATCTTTATAGAAAAGGAACATAATATGCGCTATAAAATAATCACCCATATTCTCTTTCTGCTCTTTGCCCTCGGCCTTATCGGCATAGCCTCCATAGTCAGCGCACAAGCGAGGCCTGGCAGCACCTATACAGCATATGTGGTACGCATTATAGACGGTGACACCATCCATGTGCGCGATATAACAGGAGAAACCCACCGCATCCGCCTTGCTATGATAGATGCACCGGAAAGGGAGCAGCCCTTTGGCACGGAATCAACAAAAAAACTAAGCAAACTGTTACGCCAAGGCACAGTCCGCTTGAAAGTTAAGTGTATTGATAAGTATAACCGTGAAGTTGCTTTTGTATATTGCGAAGGAAAGGACGTGAGCGCCGAAATGCTGAAGGAAGGCATGGCACTGCATTACCACATAAACTTCGATAAATGCGAAATGTATGATAAATTTGAGGCAGCAGCAAAGCGCTGCCGCCAAGGCTTATGGTCACAGGAAAAAATTGAAAAGCCTTGGGATTTTAGAAGAAAACATAAAGCACAGGAATAAATTAAACTCTTAGCAACGGAACTTAACAGTAAATAAAAAAAGCTCCGCCTACCCTAAAATAGAGTAAGCGGAGCATTTTTACTATCTGCTAAAAAATATTTTTACAAAGTGATTATTACCTCACGCGTATACGCCTGCCCTCGCCGTTCGCCAAAAAAATCTCGCCCATCTGCAATCTACCGTCCACAATCTTAAAGACATCACTTTCAAACGTGCCCACCTTGGTTTCAATCTCTACATTACTGAAAGCCAGCTCACCGCTCTGGTCGCTGAAGCTGCCGCGCAGGCTCAAAAACGGCACCAGCATATATGTTCCCTTGCCCGTAGAAAAGCTGCCGTATACCAAATTATTGCCCTTAGGCCCCTCATTGCGGAACTTTATCTTCAAGGCTACGCTCGTATTTATCTTGCTGCTTTTGGCAGCCAGCGAAGCCATCAGGTTCTTGCCGTCAACATCGATTTTGTAATAGCGATTATCAAAATGATACAAGCCGATAGCATCAAAGGTACCGCCGAAAATGCTGCCTGTTACATCCTGAAAGGTTATCAGCGCATTTTCATAATGATAGGTACCGTTGATATTCGTAAAATACAAATCGTTCAGATGCAGCTCCTTCAGCGCCAGCGCACCATCAATCACAGGTTTTTTCAGGCTGCCGGTCATCTGCCCGGTCACCGTCATCGCATCCTTAACATTTTTCATGCCTAGCGAATCCGGAATAACATCATACAGGCAGATATTGATATTCGCCTTCTGCTCCCCCTTCAGGTCGCAGGTGCCGTCAATATTCAGTCCCTTGCCTGCAATGCTGCCGCCGTAGCGTCCTGCCGCCAGATGCAGCTCCAGCCTTTGATGCTCGTGGATCTGCGCCGTGCCGTCCACATCATTCAAAATAAAATGGCGCTTTTTATATTCTGCCGACAGCACCGTATCATGCAAAATCAGCTTAATATTCGGCAGTCTGCCCTTAATCTGCAGATGGCGCTTTTCCATAGGCACCTCGTCCTGCAGAATTTTTTCCTCCGCCGTCTTTTTATTCTGCAGGATATCCAGGCGCATTTTATCATCAAAGCCAAGATGAATATAAGCACCGCTCAGCTCCACCTCCTGCACCGTGTCGATGCCGGCTATACGCAGGATGATGTCCTTAGGCTTGATTTTAATGCGTCCCTCCGGTACATCCACCAGACGTTCATGCTCCGGCGAATCCCAGGTCAGGTTTTTAAAATACACGTTGCCCCAGATATCGGCACGCAGCTCCTCGGCCGTCACGCTTCCTGCCAGCACCTGCTGCTTAGCCATATAATAGTTAAAAAGCTCCGCCGCATGACGGCTTGCACGCTGCGCCAAAAAGAAATAGACAGCGCCGCCCACCGCCAGCAGGCAGACTACCAGCATTGCCAGATGTGTTTTAGATAATCTGCGTATTGCCTGCAACATATAATCACCACTTTCGCTTATAAAACTTCCTAAGCTCAGTATAGCACCACGCCGAACTGCCCGCAACTAATAGCAAAGGCACAGCAGACCTGTCACCAGCATCTGCTATGCCCTTTGATATACGCATATTAAATTGTTACTTCAGGCAGTACGTTCCGTCGGCAGTCTCCGCAACAGCGGCGGCAAAAAATGCCTGCGCCAGCTCCGCCAGATACGCCGTATCCTTAACGCCTGCCATCTCGTAGGCGGAATGCATCGCCAGCTGCGCCAGGCCGATATCCACCGATTTAATCGCTACCTGAGCGGTAGAGATATTGCCTAAGGTTGAACCGCCTGCCATATCCGAGCGGTTATAGAAAAGCTGCAGCGGTACATTCGCCTTTTTAGCCAGCAGCTGCACCAGCGCGCCGGATACCGCATCCGTAGTATATTTCTGGTTAGCGCTGTATTTGACAACCACGCCCTCATTAGGATAGGTCTTGTTCGTCAGGTCATTTTTATCCGTATGATTAGGATGGACAGCATGCGCATTGTCCGCCGAAAGCATCAGGCTGTTGGCCAAGGAGACCAGATAATCCTCCTCGTCCCTGCCCAGTGCCATGTTGATGCGCAGCAGCGCATCCTTTAAGAAGGTCGCCGCCGCGCCCTGCTTCGTGCCGCTGCCAACCTCTTCGTTATCCAGCATGCAGAATACCGGCACACTCTCGCCTGCTTCTGCCGCCAAAAAGCCCTGCAATCCGGCAAACACGCACTGCAAATCATCCAGCCTGCCGCCGGCAATATATTCCTGCTCCAATCCGACTGTAGTCGCCGGCATTCTGTTGTACAGGAAAAGCTCCGTATCCACAATCTGCTCTGAGGTAACGCCGCAGGCCTCCGCCAACAGCTTCTGCAGGCCGTTCTTAGTTGCAGCACTGCCGATAAGCGGCAGCATATCCGTCTGCGCGTTCAGCTTTACGCCCTCGTTGGCTTCCCTGTTCATGTGGATTGCCAGATTCGGAATCATCATCAGGTCCTGCTCAACATTAACAAGACGCGCTTCTAAGCGGCCGTCAACGTTGCACAGCACGCGGCCGGCAACGGAAAGCGGCCTGTCCAGCCAGGTGTTCAGCAGCATGCCGCCGTACTTTTCCACATTCAGCTTCACATACTTTTTGTCTACTACGATTTCCGCATTATTCTTCAGCTTGAAGGCCGGCGAATCGCAGTGGCAGGCGTAAACCTGAAAGCCCAAGTAATCCTTTTGCGGAATCACAAAGGCCAGCAGCGCCGAACCGTTACGGCTCACGTAATATTTACCGCCTGCCTGCAGCTGCCATCTGCTGTTTTCCTGCAGCTCGGTAAAGCCTGCAGCTGTCAGCTCCTCTTTTATATTATTCACGGCAAAAAAGCTGTTGGGCGTTTTATCCAAAAAAGCGCACAGCTTCGCATTCAGCTCAGTATAAGCCATTTCCATTTCTATCGCTCACCTCTTATAAAAAACCTTGGTATATTACTCCGCAAAGCGCTCACGCAGCAGCTTTATTTCCGCAGCGTAGCCCGGCAGCTCGTTCGGCGTTTCCAAGTAAAACGGCAGTGTGCGCAGCGCCGGATGGTTAATCACCGCCGTCAGCGCCTCCAGACCGATATTGCCTGCACCGATGCATGCATGACGATCCTTATGACTGCCGCAGATGTTCAGACTGTCGTTCAGATGCACCGCCTTCAAACGCTCCAGACCGATGATCTTGTCAAACTGCGCCAGTACGCCGTCCAAATCGTTGACTATATCATAACCGCCGTCAAAAATATGACAGGTATCAAGGCAGACGCCCATCTTTTCATTAAGCTGCACCTTGCTCAAAATTGCTGCCAGCTCCTCAAAGCTGCGGCCAACCTCCGTGCCCTTGCCTGCCATCGTTTCCAGCAGAACGGTAGTGTGCAAATCCTTGTGCAGCACACTGTTGAGCAGCGCCGCTATTTTTTCTATGCCAACCTCAGCTCCCTGCTTCACATGGCTGCCGGGATGAAAATTATACATATTTCCCGGCACATATTCCAGCATCGCCAAATCGCCCTCCATCACCATCTGCGCAAACTCCAGCAGCTTTTCGTCCGCTGCACAGGGGTTCATCGTATACGGTGCGTGTGCCAAAATGGGCGCAAAATTGTGCTCCTGCATCAAAGCATTCAGTGCCGCCGCATCCTCCGGCTTCACAGCCTTCGCCTTGCCTCCGCGCGGATTGCGCGTAAAAAACTGAAACGTATCGGCACCAATCGACAGCGCCGTCTTTCCCATCGCCAGAAAGCCCTTCGATGAGGATAAATGACAACCTATATGTAACACTTCTTCAATCTCCTTTGCTATTTTCTACTGCTATTTTTCCACCAGCTGATAGCTTTCCGCCAACAGCTCCTGCACCAACGAAATATCTGCATCCTTTTGCAGCATTACCGTCAGCCAATGCTTTTTGTTCATATGATACGCAGGATAAAAATGCTGCCTGTCCACCAGCTGCTCAATCTTTGCCGGCGGCAGCTTAATATTCAAAACATCAACCTTCCCCGCCTTCGCTAGGCCCAGGCTTTTATAGGGAATCGTCATAAACAAAGCGTACCATTTATTTCTCCGCGCCGTCTTAAAGGTAAAATTCTCCGGTGTTTCCGGCCACGGAGCGTCGGAAACAGTGCCGAAGCGCTGCGAGCAGTAATCCATCAGCTGCAGCTTAACGTTGCTCTTAATCAGGCACTGCGTTTTTATTTCTTCCAGCAGAGCCTCTGCTTTCTCGCGCACGCTCATCACGTAACCGCTGATGTTATCGGCAACGTTAAAGGGCAGGTACTCCTCATCCGTATCGCGTTCCAAAACATTTACGGATAAGGCCTTGCCTGCAAGCGTAACGACAGCGTAAAACTCTGTTTCCGGCAGTGGCTTGCGCAGTGTCAGCCCTGCGCCCTCCCGCACAAAGCCGTAGGCCAGCGCTTTTTTTATATCAACATCATATTGCTCTAAAATCGGATAAAGCATTTCCGTTCTCCCCTGCAAATAAAATTATATGCACCACCGGTATAATCGCCTAAGCAATCAGAACTCCTGCACAACCTCAAAGCGGTACTTTTGCTTAATCAAAGGATATTTTTCGCGGTCCACCTCGCTCATAAACATAGCGTAAGGACGGGCGCAAATTTTGAACGGAGCATACAGCGCCTGATACACCACCAGCTTTTCGCCGGTCTCCGTGTGCTCGGCAAAGGCCAGTATTTTATATAAGTATTCCGTCGTAGGATTTGCGACAGTTTCTCTTTTAAAATGGCGCACAATATCGCCCATATGCATTTCTCTAGTCATAGTATTAACCTCCGTATTTTGTTTATATAATTATACTACAAAATACAGCTTATATGCCACGTGCTTCCGAGGTTAATAATTCTTCTAAATGTGTTTTCTAACACAAGCGGTTCAAGATAAACTAAAATCAGCATATATAACATTTAACCGCAAATCTTTACCTTAGCCAAAGCCTCCTGAAACTTATCGCCCAGGGAAAAGAATAACGGCGTATTAGCACGCTTCACACGCTCCGCCTTCAGCGCTTTATTAGCCAATGTATCAGCAAGCTCGTTAAAATACTCCTTGGAATGTCCTTTAACCTTTTTAAAGGTTATACTCATCTTTTCTCTATGCTTCATAACTAATTGCTTGTACCATTCCTCCATACTCGTCTTGGTTACAGAATGACTTTTAGCCACTTCAGCGATAGAATTATTATCATGCTTAATAATGAGATTTTTAATATGTCTTTCTTTGGCCATTTGAATTGCCTTAGCAGCAGCAAGCAGCTCATGATTAGTAGAGGTAAGAGCGCAGTCCTCCAAATTCTCCGGAATTTCCGAATACTGAATAACCTCGCTGCGTGTAAGCATTACTATACCAATAGAGCCAAAACGCCCAGTATCGCTATAGCTTGCATCAACATAGGCAATAGCGCCGAAATCATCTATCGGATAATCCACATTGCTCATAAAAAGACGCTCCAAATAACTCATCGACTTTGCTTCAAAGGCGGATAACTGCTTTTTGAGTAGTTTTATAGCTTTTTTATTTTTTGCTGCCTGCTTAGCAGCTTTTTTCAGTTGCTTCTTTAATTGCTTTTTCAAGGCTTTTTTCGTCATAATCTATCCGCTCCTTTTAATATATTCAAAGCTCTTTTTCATTTAAGGAATCTGATAAGTTAATTATATATGATGCCATGGACAGAAACTGTCATTGCTCTCATAAAAAAAGCTATAGAATAAAAATTTTGCATCACTAATGCTTAAATTCATCCTAAAAGCAAAAAGGAGGATAACGTACCGCGAAAGTACATTATCCTCGTGCTGTTATAGGCAGGCAGCTTACACACACTAAACAGCTTGCAAACAAAAACAGAGAATAGTGCTGTTATACACTATCCTCTGCTTTTTATTCCACCAATCAACTGTCACGATTGGACTAATTCTGGTGGAGATGAGGGGAGTCGAACCCCTGTCCGAAAATATTGCCATACAACTTTCTCCGAGCGCAGACGTCATACTTTGTTTCGCGCTGCGATTGCCTGACGACGGGCCTTCACATTGCTATCCTAAAGAGTTTCCCTTAAAGCCTATAGGAATCAGCCTTAAGGTATCCCACTATTGACTGTCATTCCTCACCCGCGGGAGGAGGCTCAGAGACAGTTAGCAGATTAAGCTGCTAAAGCGTATTCTTGTTCAGCGTTTATATTTAAACGTGCCCACCGATTATCGTGCAGATGGAACCACGGCTCGCTTATCATACCGCACCTACCCCCGTCGAAACCAGTACATCCCCAAATTGGAATATATCGGTGAAAGAGCCGATACGCTACAATGATATTGTACTATGCTTTAGTCAAAAAGTCAAATCACTGTGCATGAAGAATTTGTGAATTCACCCGTCTATCAGCGATTCCTGTCCTTCAGCGCGCGCTCCATCTCACGCTTCGCGTCACGCTTAGCCATATCCTGACGCTTATCGTACAGCTTCTTGCCTACTGCCAGCGCCAGCTCCATCTTCACCAGACCATGCTTAAAGTACAGCTTAAGCGGTACCAGCGCATAGCCCTTTTCCTTCACCTTGCCGATGAGCTTGTTAATCTCCGCACGGTGCAGCAAAAGGCGGCGGCTGCGCAGCGGATCATGGTTAAAGATGTTGCCATGGTCGTAGGGGCTGATGTGCAGATTATACACAAAGACCTCCGCCTGACGTGTTACCTGCGCATAGCTGTCCTTCATATTCGCTTTGCCCGCACGCAGGGACTTTACCTCCGTACCAGTCAGCGCAATGCCTGCCTCAAAGGTTTCGTAAATGGTAAAGTCATGGCGTGCCTTACGATTTTCTGCTATAATTTTAATCTTTTGTTCTGCCATAATTATCTGCTTTTCCTATTCTTTTTTCTGCTCTTTTTACCGGACTTGCTGCCACCCTTGGAACTGCTCTTAGGCGCAGGCTTGCCGTGCTTGGCGCTGCGGCGTCCGGCCTCTTTATTCTTCGCACCCTTGTGCTTTTTCTTCTGCGTTTCCGCGCTCAGAGCGATGCTCTGCGTGCTGCGTCCGCTGCTCGGCTTCTGCTTCATCAGTAGCTGCTGGCGGATGTGCTCGCGCACGCCTGCGTTTTCCCCAGCCATAATGAAGTCGATGCTTACATCGCTGATATTTACCTGCAGCACCTCAATGCGCACCTTATCACCCAGGCGATAGGTATGACCGCTGTGCGTGCCTACGAGGGCATAACGCTCCTCGTAATATTCGTAGTAATCATCCATCAGGCTGGAAATATGCACCAGTCCCTCTACGCCGTTCTCCAGCTCAACGAACATACCAAAGGCCGTTACGCCGGAAATAACGCCGTCAAATTCTTCGCCGATATGGTCTGCCATATATTCGCACATTTTGAGGTCAACGGTTGCACGCTCCGCATCCGCTGCCGCACGCTCGCGAATAGAGGAATGATCGGCAATAACGTCCAGCTTATCGCCCAGCTTTTCGGCATCTGCTTCCTTCAGTGTGGGCTTTGTCATCCAGGCGCGCAGCAGGCGATGCACAATCAGGTCCGGATAACGGCGGATTGGCGAGGTAAAGTGCGTGTAGTACTTCGCCGCCAAGCCAAAGTGGCCGATGTTATCCGTCTGGTAAACTGCCTGCTTCATGGAGCGCAGCGCTACCGTAGTTACCAATCGTTCCTCCGGACGGCCGGCGATTTCCTTCACGGCCTGCTGAATATCCTTCGGCTCCGTTTCTTCCTTTGGAATGAACTTAATATTAAAGTTTGCCAGCAGCTTGGCGAACTCCTGCATTTTCTCTTCATTCGGAATATCATGCACGCGGTAGATAAACGGCCAGTGCTGGTTAAACATGTGCTGCGCAACGGTTTCGTTAGCCGCCAGCATGAACTCCTCAATAATAGACTCCGCATTGCCGTGAATGCGCTGCACAATCTCAATCGGGTGCAGCTTTTCGTCCAGAATAACCTTCTGCTCCGGCAAATCAAAGTCCACAGCACCGCGGCGCGCACGCTTGTCATGCAAAATCTGGCGCAGAATATCCATACGCGCAATCATCGGCAAAATGTCCTCATACTTGTCGCACATTTCCTTGTCGCCTGCCAAAATTGCACGCACAATATTGTAGCTCAAACGGTGACGTACATTGATAACCGCCGGGAAAATCTCGTAGCTGAGCACCTTGCCCATCTTATCAATATGCATCTCGCAGGCCATGGACAAACGGTCCTCACCGGCATTCAGGCTGCAGATACCGTTCGACAGACGCTCCGGCAGCATCGGCAGTACGCGGTCGACAAGATAAACGCTTGTGCCGCGCTCTCTTGCTTCCTTATCCAGCACGCTGTCTTCCGTAACATAATAGCTGACATCCGCAATATAAACGCCCAGCAGGTATTCGTTATCGTTAATCTGCTCTACATAAACAGCATCATCCAAGTCCTTGGCATCCTCGCCGTCGACGGTTACGACAGTACGCTCACGCAGATCACGGCGGCCGGTCAGCTCACTTTTTTTAATAGACTTCGGCACCTTGCGCGAAGCCTCCAGCACCTCATCTGGGAAGGTCAGCGGCAGATCATTCTGCTTGATAATCGACAGAATTTCCAGGCCTACATCACCGATGTTGCCCAAAACCTCGGTAACCTTGCCCTCGGCCTTGCGGTGCTCCTGTGGCCATTCGGTAATTTCTACTACGACCTTCTGACCATCCTTCGCACCGTTAAAATGCTTGCGCATAACATATACATCCTGACCGATGCGCTTGTCGTCAGGCGTTACAAAAGCGAAATCACCGGTCTGGTGAAATACGCCTACCACCTTATTATTAGCATGCGTGATGATACGCAGGATTTCGCCCTCAGGCTTTTTGCCCTGCGCCGCATTGTTCACACGTGCCAGCACACGGTCATTGTTCATCGCACCATGCAGAGCACGCGGCGGAATGAACACGTCCGGTCTGTCGCCCTTGTTATCCGGAATAACAAAGCCAAAGCCCTTGCTCGTCAGCTGAAAGCGTCCTGCAACCAGGCCCATTTTCTCCGGCAGGCCGTATGTTTCAAAGCGTGTTTTGATAATCTCGCCGTTCTGCTCCAGCGCCAACAGCTCGTCCCAAAACTTGTTGGGATTTACGTCATGCCCCAGCGCATCCACCAACTCCTCCGAGGTCATCGGCGCATAGCTGCCATCACGCATCAGGCTTAAAATTTTTTCTCGTACGTCCTTCGTCTGCATAATCTTTACCTCTATTCTTCTTCACCCTCGCCTGCGGCGAGCTTGCTCGACGGTTGCGGTGTTTCGTCCACAATCATCATCTTCGACAGACATTCCGCCAACAGCGTACCATCCTTTTTGCAGATTGTACCCTGCATTTCCACCATGCGTCCCTTGCGCTTCAGCTCACGCCCGGTGCAGACAACCTCCTCACCGATTGCCAGCGGCTGACGGTAGCGGATTTCAATTTTCGCCGTATAGGAAGGCTTGCCCTCCTTGGCAAAAAGATAATTGCCTGTCACCTCATCAAGCAGCACTGCCACCAAACCGCCATGCATGCGACCAGGATAGCTTTGGTGCTCCCGCCGCGGCGTAAAATACGCTGTGCACTTGTCGTCGTCAATTTCAAAACGCATATGTAAACCGCTGGGATTATCCTTGCCACAGGCAAAGCACCAGCTGTATTCGTTGTTATTTAATATTGCCTTATCCATATTTCTTCGTTTACCCTTCAATATCCTTTTCTTCTGCAAAAAAATCGGCTATTTCCTTAAAAACTGCCTCATGCTCGCGGTCCAAGGTCAAAATGTGCCCGCTGTGCTCAAACCAGACTAATCTTCTGCCGGCAGCTGCAGTCAATTTATTATAGATATATTCGGCACTGCGCGGCTGCACGGTATGCTCTGTTTTCGACTGCAAAACAAGGCAGGGGATTTTGATTTCCGCCAGCAGCTTGTTTTTACATTCATTAAGCAGCTTAAAAAGACTCATCAACGGCTTCGTCGGCATTTTGGCATAGGAGATGCAATATTCCTGCAGCTCCTGATAATTCTTCTTATGCTTAGGCAAGTAGTGGATAAAAAAGCGCAAGAACGCCAACAGCGGCGCACGCTTATCCTGCACAAAAATCGGTGCCGAAATAAAGGCAGCCTTCTTCACCGGCAGCTTTGCTGCCAGCTTGATGGCCAGCAGTCCGCCCATGGAAAGGCCTGCCACATACACGCAGTCAAAACGCGCCAGCAGGTCTTTGCAGGCCGCTTCTGCTGCACCATACCAATCCGTCGCGGTGGTTGCTTCCAGGTCTTTGATGCTCGTGCCGTGGCCGGGAAGGCGCACACAGCTCACAGTATAGCCAAGCGCATGCAGGTAATCGCCCAGCGGTCGCATTTCCGACGGCGCACCGGTGTAACCATGCAAGAGCAAAACTGCCTTATTATTCTTTCCTTCCAACAGAAATGATTCTGCACCTTCAATTATCCGCACAAGCTTCACCTCAAAATTATTCTATACTAATTTATATTATATCATAAAAAAAGCATACTGATTACAGCATGCTTTGATTTTGCAAGAACTTCATACATTACAATGCAGAAAAAGATGTTTTTTAATGAACTACATACATTGCAATGTAGCAAAAAGAGGACGGTGCGCACCGTCCTCTCTCTTTTACCTATCTTAAAAACCTGAGGCATTATCGAACCCACCCTCTTGAGAGAATTGCATGATTAAATGTGCCGTTGATTCAATAATTTCCTGATACTTATCTATTTCTTCTTGTGAAAAACCAAATATATCTTCCCACTTATAATCCGGTAAATAACACGTAGCATGATGAAAGCAATCCTTAGCATCGGGCTTTTCAATGTAAACTTTTACAGTTCCATCACCGCGCATCTCAGAATGTACAATTTCTGTATTATCGTCTAAGGTTAAAAACGGATACATCAAAGTAATCCCCTCCTTTTAGTCTAAAGGTACACAAAAGTGTATCAAAAAGCAAGAGAGCTATTCTTTTATCACTGTAAAAAGGTAATATTACCAGCAAAAACAATTATCTCCTGCTTTTTATTTGACTCTTTCGCTATAGCGTCCATGATTATATCTCCCACATACCTGAGTTTTGCTACCATCACTACCAATTACACAAATACTCTGCGTTTCCCTATCATATGTAAAAATAGGCACATCCATAGCACGTTTCTTTTCTAATGCAATTTTTACGGCACAATTAGCACGTTTTACAACCTGCTCGTCAGAAATATATTTTTGTTGACTCATAAGACACCAACCTTTCTAAACACACTATCCTACTTACATAGTACTGTATTTCAGCAAAAAAATCAAAAACTATCTTGTATACGCAAAAAGAGGACGGTGCACACAGTCCTCTTACTTTAATAAAATTATTCATGCTTTCGCTGTAACTTATTCGCCTTAGGCTTTTCAAGGAAATACTATCAGGTATAGATCAATACAGCTCATTAAACATTTTCCTTGATTTGCAGTAATAATTTTTCTAGGTGAATGACATCGGGAAAAATAAGACCTATTCCTTTTCTATGCATAGCTAATATCCGTTTAGCTTTTTTAATAACTTCCTTCTCAACAGAAAATTTTACTTTTACAGCTTCTCCAGCCTTATTACAATATTCATTTTTAATATATTGCTGCGATATAGGACACATATTTTGCAACAAGAAGACCTTTTTATAACCTAAAACTTCCGCAAAGACTAACGTATCACATCGTTTATACTTGGCTACTTTCTTATCGTAAATAGCTTCATATTTTTCAACTTGTGACGATATAGGGATAAGCCAAAAGAGTCCTGTTTTTTTGTCTTCAAACGCATAAAAACATGGTCTGTCATGAGCCTGTCCTTGAGAAATTTCTTTATTAGACATCAGTTTTTCATCTTGAAAATCACGGAAATACTCATCTCGTATGTAATAAAAATGACCAGTTAGCATCTTACACCTCGAAAAAAAGACTTCACTCAATACGAATGAAGTCTTTAACATTTGAACTTGACTATATTTTAGTTGCATGTCAAGCAGCAACAAACATTTGAACTTGACTATATTTTAGTTGCATGTCAAGCAGCAACAAACAGGACTATGCCTTTATTTATAGTATAAAGGTAAGTCTTTAATCTGTCAAGAAACATTTCTCCCTCAAGCCACGCAAAAAGAGGACGGTGCGCACCGTCCTCTTTTAATTTATGCATATGCGATTATTTGCTTTTCAGCGGATTGACGTAAAGTCAAATTAGAAGCTGAATACTACTTGGCTCCACAGAGTTTGAGCGTCCGGAGTGCCTTTTGCTTCTTTGGATTCCAGATCATAGTAGGTTACGCCTGCTACGATGTTTTTAGCCAGTGCATAGTTAGCACCTACGCTGTAGCCTTTGAAGCCTTCATCGAAGTAGATACCATCCATGGTGTGAGCAACAACGGTGCCTGCACCTTGATCATAGTAGGAAGCGTTCAGGCCCCAAGAACCAGCTTTAGCAGCTTTAGCACCTTTGTATGCCATAGCAACTACATAACCATCTTTATCAACATCGTTGTATTTAACATTGTCAACAGTTACAGCATCAACATCGCTTCTCAGGTAAGTACCGGTCAGCTTCAGGTCTTTAGCCAGGTCAAAGCCCAGGCCTACAGTCCAGATAGCATCGTCATCAGCAGCTTTCAGCAGATTGTCAAATTTGTAGTAACCAGCGAATGCATCAACAGCACCCAGTTTAGCACCCAATTCTGCATAAGCAACGTCTTTGTTTTCGCCTGCAATTACTTCAACACCGGTTGCTTTGCCGTAGCCAGCAGTCAGTTTAACGTCTTTGCCATAAGAAACTTGTACGCCATCAACACGGTTATCATGGATGTTACCGCCGGTGATATCGGCTTTGTTGTAACGGCCAGCTTGAACAGCCAAACCACCAACACGGCCGTTTACATAAGCGCGTTGGAAATCAACAACTTCTTCGCCGGAGTTACCTTCATCATTGGTAAAGAATTGTTGGTTACGGAACATAGCGCTGTAGGTCCAGTCATCATTGATGTCGCCTTTTACCCACAGATCGGAACGCAGACGGCCTTGATGGTTAGTAGTAGCCTTTTTGTCATCAACATTTTTGCCATCAACATTCAGTTTATCTCCATCATAGGAAGAATAAGAAGCTTTGATGGTGCCGGTGATTTTAACGTTGTCAGCTTTTTTCTCCAGAGCAGCTACGCGAACGCCCAGGTTGTCCAGCTCATCAGCGAATTCAGCAGCCAGTTTGTCAACGTTAGCGCCTTTAGCCATTGCTTTAGCAACGATTTGAGCCATTTCATAACGAGTCATCAGCTTGTCGCCACCGAAGGTGGAGTCGCCGTAGCCTTCGATTACGCCAGCAGCAGCCAGTTTGTTGATGCTGTCATAAGCCCAGTGGCCAGCCGGTACGTCAGAGAACGGATTTGCAGCATAAGCAGAAGCGGTTACGCCCAGTGCCATAGCCATAGCGAGTACTAAGGATTTTTTCATTGTTGTTTCCTCCTCAGGAAGTAGCAGTATTATCAAACTGCCAATATTATATTTTTACAAATCACCTTCCGGAGTCTCCCGCAAATTCCGCTCAAGAGTTGCCTTGTTTCCTCTGTCATCCTTTGCCGGTTTTTCCTTTGCAATGATTTATAAAGCAATAGTAATGGAAAGTAGAGTATCTCAATCTCCTTACCATAATTGCATTATACCATGCATTGATATTCAGTGCAAGTATTTTTGTTAATCCTATCTTGTTTTTACGTTAAATTTACTTTAGTGTTACACTCATTCTTTTTAAAAGAAAATATCTGCCTACGAGCGTACAATATTTGAAAATTAAGCAGCTTCAAATTTGTGCGACAGAACAAAAAAGCTGCTGCAGCTAATGCTGCAGCAGCGTGGATTATAGCTTAACTATAAAATTATTTGAACAGGCCAAGCAGAATGCCGCCGTTTGCTGCCAGTACAGGAGCAAATACCAGGGATACAATGGTCATCAGTTTGATCAGGATGTTCATTGCAGGTCCGGAAGTATCTTTGAACGGGTCACCTACAGTATCTCCTACTACGGTTGCGTCATGCACCGGAGTATGTTTGCGGCCGGAAGCTTCTACGAATTTCTTCGCATTATCCCATGCACCGCCAGCGTTAGCCATCAGGATTGCAACCAGTACGCCGGAAGCCAGGGAGCCGCCAATCAGGCCGCCCAAAGCCTCAGTACCGAACAGGAAGCCAACCAGCAGAGGAGCAACGATAGCGATAACACCAGGCATAATCATCTCGTGCAGCGCAGCTGCAGTGGAGATGTCTACGCATTTTTGGTAGTCAGCTTTAGCTTTGCCTTCCAGCAGGCCGGGGATTTCGTGAAATTGACGACGAACTTCCTCGATCATCTGGTAAGCAGCTTTACCAACAGATTCCATGGTCATAGCACCGAATACGAACGGCAGGGTTGCACCGATGAACAGACCGATCAGGGTTACAGGGTTCAGCAGGTCGATTGCTTTCAGGCCTACAGTGTGTGCATAAGCAGAGAACAGAGCCAGAGCAGTCAGAGCAGCGGAACCGATAGCGAAGCCTTTACCGATAGCAGCAGTGGTGTTACCAACGGAGTCCAGGGTATCGGTGATTTCACGTACTTCAGGAGGCAGCTCGGACATTTCTGCGATACCACCAGCGTTATCAGCGATAGGACCATAAGCGTCAACTGCTACGGTCAGACCGGTGGTGGACAGCATACCAACTGCAGCCAGGGAGATACCGAACAGGCCCATGCCTGCATCTTTAGCACCGCCCATGGTGAAGAATGCCAGGATTACACCAACGCAGATGAAGATCATCGGCAGGAAGGTGGAATACATGCCAACAGCCAGACCGGAGATGATGGTGGTTGCCGGACCGGTTTCGGATTGCTCAGCAATCTTCTTAACGGAAGCATAATCAGCAGAGGTGTAGATTTCGGTGATTTTACCGATTAACAGACCAACTACCAGACCGGAAGCAATAGCTACGAATGCAGCAGTGTTACCGAAAATGGAAGTGGACAGGTAGTAAGCAGCAGCAATTACGATTACGCCGCCAACATAGGTACCATGGTTCAGAGCAGCCTGCGGGTTGGTGGATTTGCTGCTACGAGCATAGAATACACCGATCAAGGAAGCAATGATACCAGCGAATGCCAGCTCGAATACGAACATAATGCCTTCGCCGCCAGGATATGCAACAGCACCCAGAGTAATAGCGGAGATGATAGCACCTACATAGGATTCGAACAAGTCAGCGCCCATGCCTGCAACGTCGCCTACGTTATCGCCTACGTTATCAGCGATGGTAGCCGGGTTACGCGGGTCATCTTCAGGCAGACCTTCTTCAACTTTACCTACCAGGTCAGCGCCAACGTCAGCAGCTTTGGTGTAGATACCGCCGCCAACACGAGCGAACAATGCAATGGAGCTTGCGCCAAGACCGAAGCCGGTAACGATATCAATGTTGCCGAACAGCATGTAAGCAGCAGCAACACCAACGATACCCAGACCAACAACGCCCAGACCCATAACAGCACCGCCGGAGAAAGCAATTTTCAGAGCTTCCGGCATGCCGCCATGTTGAGCAGCTGCAGCAGTACGAACGTTAGCTTTGGTAGCAACGGTCATGCCGATGTAGCCTGCACATACGGAGAATACTGCACCTGCAACGAAGCATACTGCAGTAAGCGGAGATAAGAACATAGAAATTACGATAGCAACAACGATTACGAAAGCAGACAGTGCTTTGTACTCGCGGAACAGGAACGCCATAGCGCCCTCGTGGATGTAACCGGCAATTTCCTGCATACGTGCTGTACCAGCAGGAGCCTTACCGATTGCGCTGCTCAGCATCAGTGCAACTGCGAGTGCAATGAGGCCGACAACAATGGAGATCATTAAGAAATTCAAGACCCAAACCCCTTTCTTTTTATAAAAAAATTTAAAATTTTAAGAGTGCGGTTGCACTCTTGGTAACATGATGAGTGCGGAAAACAGGAAAATCCCGTCAGCCTTAAGCGTTGATTTTTGCCAGCGCCAATGTAATAACAGCAAATGCAACACCTAAATAAATCGTAGCCTTCGCCATGAGTGTATCCAGATCATTGCCCTTGCCAAAAAAAGCACCGTCACTGCCGCCGAAAGTACTGCCCATACCGCCGCCTTTTCCGGACTGCAGCAGAACTGCGCCAATGAGTGCTATGCAAACGATAACTTCAAGAACCATCAAGACAGTTTCAATCACAGAGCTTACCTCCTCATATTTTTGTACCATAGTATTTTACCATAAAGCCAATTATAAAGCTAGTATTTTTTTCACAGATTATGTTTTAATATCTTTGCTGCGACTCTTTCCAGCGAAAAGAGGGCGAATTATGGCAGAATTTGCTCAATCTCTTATTCTTTCTGTTATGGCAGGTATAATCAGCTATTATATTTGCAAATGGTTAGACCGAAAATAGCGCACAGTCAGCTTAAAATGAAAAACCCCGAGGCGCAATCCCGGGGCTTTTCTTTTTGCGTGCGAACTATTACATTTGCACAATCTCTTTTCGAGTTAACTATAGCGCAATTGTATTGCTTTGTCAAATTTTATTTAATATTGTAGAAAACCTTCATGCCGTTATATTTTGCAGCCTTGCCGAGATCCTCTTCGATACGCAGCAGCTGGTTGTATTTGGCAACACGGTCGGTACGGGCCGGAGCACCTGTTTTAATCTGGCCAGCGTTTACAGCAACAGCAATATCTGCCAGAGTGGTGTCTTCGGTTTCACCGCTGCGGTGGGAGATGATGCAGGTGTAGCCTGCGCGTTTTGCAGTTTCGATAGCATTGAAGGTTTCGGTCAAGGTACCGATTTGATTTACTTTAATCAGAATAGCATTTGCTACGCCCTTTTCAATGCCCTGAACCAGACGCTCTTCGTTGGTAACAAACAGGTCGTCGCCAACCAGCTGAACTTTTTTGCCCAGCTTTTTGGTGAGCTTCTTCCAGCCGTCCCAGTCATCCTCTGCCATACCGTCTTCGATGGAGATAATAGGATATTTCTCGCACAGGCCTGCCAGATAATCAACCATTTCTTCGCTGGTCATTTCTACGCCTTCGCCGGTCATTTTGTATTTGCCGTCTACATAGAATTCGCTGGAAGCAACGTCCATTGCCATAACGATGTCTTTACCGGGTTTATAGCCTGCACGCTCGGTTGCTTCGAGAATAACCTCGATTGCATCTGCGTTGCATTTCAGGTTCGGTGCAAAGCCGCCTTCATCACCCAAAGCAGTGCTCAGGCCTTTTTCCTTCAGCAATGCCTTCAGGTTATGATAAATCTCAGCGTTCATGCGCAGTGCTTCGCTGAAGGATTTAGCGCCAACCGGCATAATCATGAATTCCTGAATATCAACGTTGTTATCTGCATGCTCGCCGCCGTTTAAGATATTCATCATCGGAACAGGCAGCTCTTTGGCAGCAACGCCGCCTAAGTACAGGTACAGCGGCAGGCCTACGGAAGCAGCGGCAGCCTTAGCTACAGCCATGGAAACGCCGAGGATAGCGTTAGCGCCGAGGCGGCCTTTGTTCGGAGTGCCGTCCAAGCGAACCAGCAGCTCATCAATTTCGGTTTGGCGGGTTGCGTCCAAGCCGATAATTGCTTCGGCAATAATGTCGTTAACATTATCAACTGCTTTGGTAACGCCCTTACCCAGGTAACGCTCTTTGTCGCCGTCACGCAGCTCTACAGCCTCGTGTACGCCGGTAGATGCGCCGGAAGGAACAGCAGCGCGTCCCATAGCGCCGTCTTCCAGGCATACTTCAACTTCTACGGTCGGATTGCCGCGGGAATCCAGAATCTCGCGAGCGTAAACTTCAGTAATCATTGCCATTTCTTATCACCTCATGATTAATCTATCAAAGTTTTACCTGTCATAGCGGCAGGCTGTTTAATATCAAGCAGCTGCAGCAGCGTCGGTGCAATATCGGCCAAAATGCCGTTATGCAGCTTGTGCTGCTCCTTGCTTACTAAAATAAACGGTACAGGATTGGTAGTATGCGCGGTGTTCGGAGAACCATCGCTTTCGGCCATCTTCTCCAGATTGCCGTGGTCCGCGGTAATGCACACGCTGCCGCCAAGGGACAGCACCTTACGTACAATGCGGCCGGCACAGTCATCCACCTTTTCCATAGCGGTAATCGCAGCGCTGAGCACACCGGTATGACCAACCATATCCGGGTTAGCAAAGTTCAGGATAACAGCATCAAATTTGTCCTTATCCAGCTCTGTAAGCAGTGCCTGCGTAACCTCTTCTGCGCTCATTTCCGGCTGCAAATCGTAGGTTGCAACCTTTGGCGAAGGAATCAGAATACGCTCCTCATTAGCATTCGGAGTTTCCACACCGCCGTTGAAGAAGAAGGTTACATGCGCATATTTTTCGGTTTCCGCAATGCGCAGCTGGTGCAGGCCGTTTTGTGCCAGCACCTCACCCAAGGTATCCTTAATCTCCTCTGGAGGAAAGGCTACCGGTGCGGTAATTGTTGCATCATACTGCGTCATGCACACATAATTTACAGGGCGTGCGCCCTCGGGACGTGCAAAATACGGGAAGTCCTCATCATGCAGCGCACGGGTAATTTCACGCGCTCTATCAGGACGGAAGTTGAAGAAAATCACACCGTCACCGGCAGTGATTTTGCCATCTACGCCGTCAACAGTGAAGGGTTCAACAAACTCATCCGTTACGCCTGCGGCATAGGATGCCTCTACGCCGGCAGCAGCGCTTGCAGCTTTGCCGCCCTCGCCCAGCACCAGTGCTTTATAGGCACGCTCCACGCGCTCCCAGCGCTTGTCACGGTCCATTGCGTAATAGCGTCCGCTGACGGTAGCAATCTTGCCTACGCCAATCTGCGCCATACCATCTTCCAGCTCATGGATATATTCCAGCGCTGTTTTCGGACCGACATCACGTCCGTCGAGGAAAGCATGCACATAAATCTTGGTCAGGCCTTTAACCTTCGCCATGCAGATAAGTGCCAGAAGATGCTCAATGTGGCTATGGACGCCGCCGTCGGATAACAGTCCCAGAAGATGCAGTGCCTTGCCTGCCTGCTTCGTTTCGTCCATCACCCTGCTGAACTCTTTGTTCTTATACAAATCGCCATCCTCAATTGCCTTGTCAATGCGCGTAAGGCTCTGGTAAATAATGCGGCCGGCACCTATATTCAGGTGACCTACCTCAGAATTGCCAATCTGGCCTGCAGGCAGACCGACAGCCTTGCCGCTGGCTTCCAAGGTTGTATGAGGATAATTTGCAAAATAACTGTCCAGGTTAGGAGTTTTTGCCATAGCCGCAGCGTTTGTTTTATCTGCGGGAGCAATGCCCCAACCATCAAGAATCATTAGTAAAACTGGTTTTTTCATTATCAAATTCCTAAAGACGAAGGAGAAAGCAACAGGTGCTTTCTCCGAGGTCTTATTAAAAGCTTCTTACGATTGCGGCAAAGGTGTCAGCCTTCAGGCTTGCACCGCCTACCAGCACACCGTCAATACCGCTGAGGTTGAAGGAAGCAGCGTTCTTTTCATTAACACTGCCGCCGTAAAGAATACGAACCTTGCGGGCAATATCAGGTGTAAAGATTTTGCCGATTTTTTCACGAATCAGAGTGCATACCTCCAAAGCGTCCTCCGGAGTAGCAGCCTTACCGCTGCCGATAGCCCAGATAGGCTCGTAAGCAACAACAAGGTTTTCCGCATCCTCTGCGGAAATTACACGCAGAGCGCTCTTCAGCTGCATATTGATTTTGCGGGCAGTTTTGCCTGCTTCACGCTCAGCCAGATTTTCACCAACGCACAGCATCGGCTTCAGACCGTTGCGGTAAGCGGCAATAATCTTGCTGGCAACAATTTTTTCGTTCTCACCGAAAATGGTACGGCGTTCGCTGTGACCAACGAGAACATATTCAGCGCAGATATCGGCAATCATCGCACCGGAAACAGCGCCGGTGAAAGCACCCTTGTCTTCCCAATGCAAATCCTGTGCGCCGTAGCCTACGTGCTTACCGTCAATAGCATCCGCAACAGTTTCCAGTGCAGTGAACGGCGGGAAAATAACAACCTCGTTTAAGGTACCGTTAGTTTCCATAACAATATCCTCAGCAAGCTCTACAGCCTCGCTTACGGTTTTGTGCATTTTCCAGTTGCCGGCAATCATTTTGCGGCGCAGGTCATCCAGCGCAGCAACGCCGGGCAGTACCTTGCCTTCCAGATATTCCAGAGAAGCACCGCCACCGGTGGAAATGTGGGTAATGCGTTTAGCCAGACCCAGCTTTTCGATAGCAGCAACGCTGTCGCCGCCGCCGACAATGCTTGTAGCACGGCTCTTGGCTACAGCCTTCGCTACAGCCTCGGTGCCCTTGCAGAATGCATCCATTTCAAAAACGCCCATAGGTCCGTTCCAGACAATCATCTTAGCGTCAGCCAAAGCTTCAGCATAAGCCTTGCTGGTTTCCGCACCGATATCCAGAGCCATATAAGCCTGATTCAGGTTTTTCACCTTTTCGGTTACATGCTCAGCGTCGGGAGCAAATGCAGCAGCCATTACCAAATCGGTAGGCAGCAGCATATTTACTTTATTTTTCTTAGCCTTAGCCAGAAGCTCTTTAGCCAAGTCCAGCTTATCCTCTTCTACCAGGGACTTGCCCATTTTGTAGCCCTGTGCAGCCAGGAAGGTGTTAGCCATACCGCCGCCGATAAGCAGGGTATCAACCTTATCAAGCAGGTTGCTGATAACGCCGATTTTGTCGCTTACCTTAGCACCGCCGATAATAGCAACAAACGGATGCAGCGGATTGGTTACAGCCTGACCTACATACTGGATTTCCTTTTCCAGCAGGAAGCCTGCAGCTGCAGGCAGGAAGTGAGTTACGCCTTCAACAGAAGCGTGTGCGCGGTGAGATACACCGAAGCCGTCATTGACATACAGGTCTGCCAAAGAAGCCAGCTTTTCGGCAAATTCCATGTCGTTCTTTTCCTCTTCCTTATGGAAACGCAGGTTTTCCAGCAGCAGGATGTGGCCCGGCTTCAGCTTGCTTGCAGCAGCCTGCGCAGCCTCGCCTACGCAGTCCGGAGCGAACAGAATCTTTTTGCCCAGCAGCTTGCCCAAATGCTTAGCTACAGGAGCCAAAGACAATTCCGGTTTAACCTGTCCTTTAGGACGGCCGAGATGTGCCATTAAAATAACAGCAGCCTTTTGCTCCAGCAAATATTGAATGGTCGGCAGAGATGCGGTGATACGGGTATCATCGGTAATCTCGCCTTTATCATTCAGAGGAACGTTAAAATCTACGCGTACCAGTACTTTTTTACCGTCAACGTCTAAATCACGTACAGTTTTTTTATCCACGGATAAGAATCTCCTTTATTACAGACCTTTTTTAGCAATATAAGCAGCCAGGTCAACTACGCGGTTGGAATAACCCCATTCATTATCGTACCAGCTTACAACCTTAGCCATACGCGGACCAACCATCATGGTGGACAGGCCGTCGATGATGGAGCTCAGCGGGCAGCCGTTGTAATCGCGGGATACCAGCGGTTCGTCGCTGTAGCCCATGATGCCTTTGAGTTCGCCTTCAGCAGCTTCCTTCAGCACTGCGTTGATTTCTTCGGCAGTGGTGTCTTTTTGCAGCAGTACAGTCAGATCGGTGATGGAAACGTTCGGAGTCGGAACGCGCATTGCGAAGCCGTTCAGTTTACCTTTCAGTTCCGGCAGAACTAGAGCAACTGCTTTTGCAGCACCAGTAGTGGTCGGGATGATAGAGCAAGCAGCAGCGCGAGCACGGCGCAGATCTTTATGCGGCAGATCCAGAATCCTTTGGTCGTTAGTATAGGAGTGAACAGTGGTCATCAGACCGCTTTCAATACCGAATTTGTTCAGCAGCACTTTGGTGAACGGAGCCAGGCAGTTGGTGGTGCAGGAAGCGTTGGAAATGATGTTATGTTTTGCAGGATCATATTTGTCTTCGTTAACACCCATAACGATGGTGATATCTTCGCCTTTAGCCGGAGCGGAGATGATAACCTTTTTAACAGTGTCATGCAGGTGAGCAGCAGCCTTTTCGCCTTCAGTGAAACGACCGGTGGATTCTACAACGATTTCCGCACCAGCTTCGCCCCAAGGAATCTTTGCCGGATCCATGCAGGAGAATACTTCGATTTTGTGACCATCAACAATAATGAAGTTGCCTTCGATGCTGATTTCATGATTGAAAATGCCATGGATAGAATCATATTTCAGCAGGTGAGCCAGAGTCTTGACGTCGCCAAGATCGTTTATTGCAACAACCTCAACCTCAGGATTGTTGAATGCAACACGGAAAACCTCGCGGCCGATACGGCCAAAACCATTAATACCTACTTTTGTCATAATAATTTCCTCCTTAATTCTGAGAGAATCTAAATTTTGCACAAATGTGCTCGGTAACAAATTAATACTTTAAGAGCTTCGCTTGTTTATTGCTCTTTAGCCATTTTGAGAATCTCATGCGCTGCAGCCTCATCGGTAATCAAAATATCCTGTCTGGAAGCACGAATAACCGATAAAATTGCGGCAGCCTTCGATTTACCTCCGGCAATACCGATAATTGTGCCGATATGTTGCAAGTCCTGCAGCATCAGGCCGGCATTATTAGTCATATAAACCTGTCTGCCGTCTAAAGCACAATACTGGCCAAAGGCCTCGCCTACAGCACCGTCCGCCTCCAGCTTGGCAATTACCTCGCTGCCTAAGCGTCTGTGTCTTGCCATAACACTGGCGCGTCCTACACCGTGGACAAGAATGTCTGCCTGCTTGATAATATCGACAACAGCGCGCACACCGATATCCTCTTTAAGAATACTGTTTAAGATATCCTCGCTTACACAGTCGGGAACGTAAAGCTGACGGTAGGATGCTCCAAGCTTTTGCGCCAAGACAGTTGCAATCGTATTGGCCTGCAGTTCCACATTATCACCCAAGCCGCCACGAGCCGGTACAACCACCGTATTAGGCTGGGAACCGGAAACATTAGCTGCCATCGCTGCCATAGTAGTACCGCCGCTGACAGCAACTATATGCTTATTGCCATCGCTCAGCAGCTTGCTGAGAATATGTGCTGCAGTACGGCCGATTTCACGTTTGACAACGTCCTCCTGGTCCGAATCACCGGGGAGAATGACAACCTTGCCAATCTTCAGCGTATCACTGAGAGTGCTTTCCAAAAACGAAATATCCTGCAGCTTGCGTACATAATCCGCCAGCTCCTTCAGAATATCCGCTCCCTCATCAGTCACGCTCATGCCGCTGGAGGAAAAATCCAGCAGGCCGCTTTTTTTGAGAAAATCAACCTGAGCACGCAGCACTCTTTCGCTCAGTCCCAGTCTTGCAGCCAGCGCACGTCGGCCTATCGGTGCTTCGTGGCTCACCTGACGCAGAATCTGGTAACGCTGTACGAGCAGATCTGTCAGCTCCGGTACAATTTTCTTTTGCAGATTAATAATACTATCCATAACCAGTTACATCCCTTGACGTGTTTTGTCCCTCGTGGTACTTTTCGTGTCCCACGGATTCAATACAAATAAGTGAATTATTTGTCTATAGCTCATTATAGCATACTCTAATTAAGAAATAAAGTGCTGTATTAGTGTTTATCGAAAAAAATTTGTTAAAACCAGTCTTTGATTAGCTGCTGCTAACTTAAGCTGTCTAAAAATAGTTTTTATCCGCTGAGTTCTTCACCGGGAGCAAAAAAAAGAGCTGCCGCATTAAGCAACAGCTCAAAATTTTTTTATCTGTTATTAACTGTTTCGGGATACATATCATGCATGAAAAGACGCTTCTTTGCAGCCTGCTCCCATTCGGTTCCCGGCTTGCCGTAGTTGGCATACGGATCGATGGACAGACCGCCGCGCGGCAGGAATTTGCCCCAAACCTCAATATATTTAGGCTCCATCAGTTTAATAAGGTCCTTCATAATGATGTTTACGCAATCCTCATGGAAATCACCGTGATTGCGGAAGCTGAACAGGTACAGCTTCAGGGATTTGCTTTCTACCAGACGTTCGTCGGGCACATACGAAATATAGATAGTCGCAAAATCAGGCTGTCCCGTCATAGGACACAGGCTGGTAAATTCCGGGCAGTTAAATTTAACCCAGTAATCATTTTGCGGATGCTTATTCGGGAAGGACTCCAGAACCTCCGGCGCATAATCGCTTTTATAAGCAGTTTTATTGCCTAACAAGCTTACGCCCTGTAATTCTTCTTTACTTCTGCCACTTGTCATTATTGCTTACCTCCATCAAATGCAAACAGCTTGCCTGCTCCTACACGTTCCAAAGCGGTAACAAGCATTACACTCGCAATACCGCAGATGCACTGGCCAATCAGCAGACTGCTTGCCAGTACCAGATACGGAATATCCAGCAGTACGCTCAGCCATACAGGAACACCAAGTCCCGGTACAAAGGTTACTGCTGCCCAGATAATCCAGTTGCCGCAGCCGCGACGCTTAGCCAAAACAATAATACCGGTTGTTACAATACCTACAATAAAGCCGCCGATAATATCCGGCAGACCAAGACCGCCCATCACCGTATTGCTGACAACGTTTGCCAAGCCAAACGGCAGAACCAGAAACGGGAAAATTGCACTTAAGCCATACAACGCAGTAGCAATACGAATCTGATACTGACCAAAGGCAAAGCTCTGGGTGCACATCATCACAACAATATATAATGCAATACACAATGCGGAAAATACTAATTTTTGATTACTTAAGCTCTTCATTATCCTTACCTCCTTCAAGCCTTAGCTAAGGGATCAACAACACCGTTGGCAGCAAAGGCTGCCTCGCGGTCAATACAGGTGCCGCACTTATGACAAGGCTTTTCGCCGCCGTCATAACAGCTCCATGTCAGCTCATAGGGAACACCTAAGCGCAAGCCCTCAGCAACGATATCCTTCTTCGTTTTATCAACAAACGGAGCAACCAGACGCACCTTGCGGCCGCTTCCCAAATATACTGCCAAATTCATCGACTCATTAAATTCAACACTGCAGTCAGGATAAGCATTGCCTGCAGCATCATCAGCATGGGGACCGTAGTAAATCTCATTGCATTCATATTCCAGCGCAATGCTTGCCGCAGCAGACAGGAACAAACCATTGCGGAACGGCACATAAGTGCTTACAGGCTCACCCTTGCTTTCCTTCAGCTGCTCTGCATAGGATGCGTGCGGAACACTTTCTTCCGATCCCTGCAGCAGAGAGCATTTGCTGTGAGCGAAAATCTTCGACAAATCCATATGCAGCAGCTCTACATGATAATAATCGGCAATGGCCTGCGCTGCTGCAAGCTCCTTGGCATGCTTCTGACCATAGGACATCGACAAGGCCAGAACATTATCGCCGTATTTTTCTTTTGCCAGTGCCAGACAGGTTGAGCTGTCTACGCCACCGCTTAATAATACTAAAACCTTCATTTCTCCTCCCAATTAATGAGCGGGCAAAGTCCACAAAATATAAAAGGATTCCGTCATCTACAGACGAAATCCTTGCATACATAAAAAATACCGGCCGGCGCCAGTACATCGCCCGTAGTTTTATTTATAGACAGGATGGTTACGAACTGTCTGTTATGAACTTCTAAGATATTATACAGCATATCGCGTTATTTGTCCAGCGTAAGAAAATAGCATAATCAAAAACAGACACCGCCGACATACTTAAAGCATATCGAGGTGTCTGTCTTAAAAGCGTTATAGCTTATCTCTTATTATACAATTGCTTTATCAGGCTTTACAAAGAACCAGGCAATAGCACCGCAGATACCGGTTACAGCAGTTGCTGCCAAAGCAGCCTGCCAGCCATAGTTTGTTGCAAACCAGGCAGTAACGGTCGGAGCAAGTACGCCGCCGATATTGCCCCAGAAGTTCATCCATCCGGATACGGAACCGGCAAATTTACCGCCCATGCTGATAACGCTGGACCAGGAAGCACTCATGGTCAGACCGAGAGAACCTAAGGATACGGAAAGCCAGAGAACATTCATCATCGGATCGGCAGTACGGGTGGAAATGTACAGCGCACCTGCACAAAGAAGAATACCTGCAGCACCTGTTGCAGTCTTAACCATATTCTGAGACATGCCGCTGCGCAGCAGTTTATCGGAATAGTGACCGCAAAGAGTTACTACAGCCATCAGAGAAATCCAGGGAGCAGCTGCCCAGATACCCATTTTAGCTAAGGAGAATTTGTGAACCTCCATGAGGTACATCGGCAGCCATGCCAGGAATACGTACATAATGTAGTCGGTAATCAGGAACTGAATGCCCAAAGCCCAGAATTGAGAAGAACGCAGCAACTTGCCCCAAGGAGCAATCTGTTTTTCACCGGTTGCTTCCACACGACCTTCGTTGATGTGAGCCAATTCTGCTTCATTAACGTAGGGACTATCCTTAGGATCATCAGTAACATATTTATGCCATGCCCAAGCCAAAATCAGACCAACTACACCAAAGCTGAGAAATACATGATGCCAGCCAAAGGTTGTCATAAGCCATACTACAACAGCAGGACCGACTACAGGACCAAAGAAGCAGCCATTAAGAATAAAGGAGCTTGCCTTACCCTTTTCGTCTTTATTAAACCATTTGTGCTCAGCCATAGCGAATGCAGGATAAATCGGTGCTTCGCCCAAGCCAAACATCAAACGGACAATCGCAAAGGTATATTTACCGCTTGCCACAGCAGTCAAGGCAGTAAATACGGACCACCAGGCGCAGGCAATAGAACCGGTAAAGCGATGGCCGAATTTTTCAGCTAGCATACCTCCCGGAACCTGCATTAAAGCATAACCGGCGAAGAAGAAGGATTGGATAAGGCCCATATCAATTTTTGTAAAGCCGAATTCCTTCATGATTACAGGTGTTGCAACAGAAAGGTTAACGCGGTCCATGTAGGATACAAAGCTGATAGCAAAAATCAGCCACGCTACCTTCCATCTGAAGTTTGTCATTTTCATAGTTTTCTTTCCCTTCATAAAAAACAAATTCTGTTCTTTTATATATCTTCTACCGAACAGTTAACAATAATGATACTATTTCTTCTTAAAACTGTCAATGTTTTTCGCTCGTTTGATTTGTGCGAATATTCGTCTACTGTATGAGGATGTTTGAATTTTTATAGAAAGGAAGGGAAGCAGGTGCGTCGCAAATGTAGTATATTGTAGAAAGGCGCATCAAAGAAGCGAATCCACAGGACGATGCTGATTGGCTGTCACACATAGAACTCTGGTAAATTGAGCGAGAGGTATATCGTGTAGGGAATAGCAATTTTAGCAAATGA
>ERZ825159.158-NODE-158-length-94792-cov-4.610860_pt1 | contig 94792 bp, 106 predicted proteins | sample MGYA00519932_ERZ825159 | MGnify/ENA primary metagenome ERZ825159 (study PRJEB31778, sample SAMEA3449191) | human gut metagenome | biome: human gut; feature: human-associated habitat; material: faeces | place: United Kingdom | collected 2010/2012 ... | reverse complement strand
AGCGGCAGGCGTCCACGGGGACCATATCCAGCAGATCCGTCAGGGACACGGCCTTGCCGGTGCGCTTGGACATGCGCACCACCTGGCCGTCCTGCACCAGCTTCACCAGCTGCATCAGCACGATGTCCAGCCGGTGCTCACCGTCCAGACCCAAAGCGTCCATGGCGCCCTTCAGCCGGGCCACATGGCCGTGATGGTCCGCGCCCCAGACGTTGATGACCTTGTCGAAGCCGCGAACGGCGAATTTGTTCCGGTGATAGGCGATGTCGGCGGCAAAATAGGTGTAAAACCCGTTGGCGCGGCGCAGCACATCATCCTTCAGGCCCAGCTTCTCGATATCTGCATCGGACTTGCCGGCCTTTTTCAGATTTTCCGCCAGGATCCGGCTGGTGTGCAGCCACAGGGCCCCGTCCTTCTCGTAGGTGAAGCCCAGATCCGTCAGCGCCCGGACGGAGTCGGCCACATAGCCGCTCTCGTGAAGGCTGGACTCAAAAAACCACTGGTCGTACTGAATGCCGTACCGGGCCAGGTCCCGCTGCATCTTGGGGATGTTGTTGTCCAGGCCGAACCGGGCCAGAGCATCGTGGCGGGTCTTTTCGTCGCAGTCCAGGTACTTGTCCCCTTCCTTCTCATAGAAGGCGCGGGCCAGCTCCCGGATATCGTCACCGTGGTAGCCGTCCTCGGGGAATTCCACGGCGTCCTCGCCCTTGATGATCTGGAGATACCGGGCCTCAAGGCTCTTGGCAAATTTCTCGATCTGGTTGCCGGCGTCGTTGACATAGAACTCCCGCCACACGTTGGCCCCGGACTTCTGCAGCACGGAGGCCAGGGTGTCGCCCAGGACGCCGCCCCGGGCATTGCCCATGTGCATGGGGCCCGTGGGGTTGGCGGATACGAACTCCACCATGATCTTCTGGCCCTTCAGGGTGTCGTTGCAGCCATAGTCCGCGCCCTCGCGCTCCACGCAGGCCACGGTATCCCGGAACCACTTGTCCCCCAGGCGGAAATTCAGAAAGCCGGGACCGGCCATCTCCACGGAGGTGAAGTAGGACCCTGCCAGGTCCATGTGGTCCATCAGGATCTGGGCCACCTGGCGGGGGTTCTTTTTCAGGGCCTTGGCGGCGGCCAGGCAGAAGGTGGTGGTATAGTCGCCGTTGGCGGTGTCCTTGGGAATCTCCACCGACGGGGTCACGGCCACGTCCTCCGGCAGCAGCCCCTGGGCCGCGGCCTTGCCATAGGCGGCAACGGTCAGGTCCAGCACCTGGTCCTTGGCGTTTTGGATCATATTCATGGTGATGCTCTCCTTATGTTTCTTTTGTGATTCGTATGGTCAGCTGCATCCGGCTCAGAGGCAGTCCCCGGTCCAGCAGCGTATAGGCAAGGTTGATGCAGCCCTCCGGTCCCTCCAGGGAAAAGTCCAGCATCTGGGTCCGGGCAGTAACGGTAAGCCCCATGGGCAGACGCGCCTGCGTCTCGTGCGCCGGGTCCAGGGGCAGACCGTAGCCGTCTGGCCCCAGGGTCCACAGGATGGCCCGCCGGGGCTCCTCCGTCAGGCGGATGCGGGAGGCAATGGCAACGCCATTTTCCCGGCAGGCGGCGCTATAGGGCAGGTCCCACCCGGCGGCGATCCGCCGCAGGGTCCCGCTGCCGTCATAGTGCAGCCTCTCGCTGCCGCCGTCAAACAGGCTGCGGCTGGTGACGGCAATGTGAACGGCTCCCTCCACGGCTCAGTACCGGTCGATATCCACCGGCCGCACCGGGTGGCTAAGTGTCTCCCGCAGGAAGTACGACGCCAGGGCTCCGAAATCCTCCGGCTGGTCGCTGGCGCACAGGGTAGCCTGACCGGCCTGCCCCTCCGGGGCCAGCAGATCCATGGACCGCAGGGTCCGCTTCAGCTCCCAGGCTCCTTCCTCACTGGCATTGATGAGAGTGACGCCGGGACCCATAATATCCCCGATGATATCCGTCAGCAGGGGATAGTGGGTGCAGCCTAAGATCAGGGTATCCAGTCCCTCCTGCCGCAGGGGCTCCAGATACTCCCGGGCCACCGTTTCGATGACCGGATCGCCCCGGCGGAAGCGGCCACCAGAGGCACAAACAGCGGGCACGCCCGGGCCGTGACGGCAACATCCGGGTCCAGCTCCTGCAAAATCCGCTGATACGCGCCGCTGCGGACGGAGGCGGCGGTGGCGATGAGGCCCACCCGCTTGTTCCGGGTCACGGCCGCCGCCCGGCGGCACGCAGGCTCCACAACGCCCAGGATGGGGATGTCGCTCTCCCTCCGCAGCTGGGGCAGGGCCGTGGTGGACACGGTGCCGCAAGCCACCAGAATGGCCTTGATGTCAAAGGTGCGCAGAAAGCGCACGTCTTGCCGGGCGTATTTCAGCAGGATTTCTGCCGAGCGACCGCCGTAGGGCACACGGGACGTGTCGCCGAAGTATATAATGTTTTCAGAGGGCAGCAGACGCCGCAGCTCCCGCACCGCTGTCAGGCCCCCCAGGCCCGAGTCAAAAACCCCGATGGGGCGAGTATCCATACATCCACCTCCTGATTCTCATAACTAATCAATTATACTATGGAACGACCGGATACTCAAGTCAAAATTTGGGGAGTTTCCCCGGTATTTTCAGTGGTTTTTTCCGCCTGAGTCTGCTATACTGTGCATAAAGACGCAGCGCTCCGGCCAGATGGAGGTGTTTTTTATGGAGATCAAGCTGACAGAGAAACAGTTCCGGCGGTTGCTGGACCTGGTGTATATCGGCAACTGGGTGCTTAACTCCACCCGGGGCGACGACCGCATCCGGCAGTATGACCAGGTGGAGAGCCTGATCTTTTCCTATTGCCTGAGCCACGGCATGGCGGGGCTGACGGAGCTGTATCAGGGGGAGCTGATCCCCTCCCGGGCCTTTGCCGAGGGCGGCATCCATGAGGCCATCATGGCCTATGAGGACAACACGTTCTTTGAAATTCTGGCCCAGGAGCTGGCCCTGCGGGACATGGACGATCCCCCCATCACCGAGGAGAACTATGACGAGGTCATGAGCCGGATGGACGAATATCTGGGAGAATTTGAGCGGCACGGCACCGACAACATCACCGTGGATATGGAATAATGATCTGAACAGGCTGATACTCCCTTGTGCTGCGGCACAAGGGAGTATTTTTTGCGGTCAGAACAGGTCCAGCCCATTGTCCAGATACAGGGCCTCCCGGACATGAATGTGGTATGGGGGCCGGGTCAGATAGTGCAGCAGAAACTCCAGCAGCAGAGCGCTGCCCAGGCTCCGGCCCTCGATCTTGAATTGGGAAAAGCCCTTGGGCAGATACGTGCTCCGGATGTCGTCCACCCCGATGAAGCCGGGATTCTCCATGGCCCGGGAAAAGCGATAGCCTCCGGCGGCGTCCGGGGATGCGCAGCGGTGGACCGGGCCGCCCTCTCCCAGATTTTCCCGGCTGACGGCCTCATAGCAGGCCCGCCGCTCCCGGCAGCCGAAATCACAGCACTCGTTGCACAGAAATTCTACCTTGTCCCGCAGCGCCTGGGGCAGGGTATCCAGCCGGTCAAAGGCCCGGTTCAGCCGAAAATCCGGTACCACGCAGCGAAACTCCGGCCGCTCCAGCTCCTGCCGCAGAGCGGCAAAATCTGTAAGCACCTTGGTGGTGGATGAAACAAGATACAGCTCCGGATACGCACTGCGCAGGTGCTCCAGCAGCAGCTCCGAGTGGACGATGACGCCGTTTTGCGGACCTGCGCTTCCGGCAAACAGGCGGCACAGCCGGTTGCAGCCCCGATCCGCCAGGTGCTCCGGCCGCAGCAGGGAATTGCTGAAGGTCAGCCGGGCGGAAATGCCGTACTCCCGGGTCAAAGCCAGAACGTCCCGGGGATCGCAGTTCCCGGACCCGATCCGTCCGCCGCCCCAAAGGCAGCCCTCCGGCGCGCCATACAGAGATGCAATATCGCACCAATCGTAAAAATATTCCCGGTGCCGCCGGTACAGCGGCAAAAACGCCCGGTAAAAATCGTAAAACTCAAAAAGCCCCGGCAGGTGATAGTGGGCAACGGCGGCATCAGGCATGGCAGAATGCTCTCCTTTCATCCGGTCACTCCGTCCTCATAGCGCAGCAGCCCGCGCTTTATGGACTCCGAAAGGATAAAGTGTTTTTCGCCCACCTTCGGAAAGCGTATGGTAACGACGGGGTCCTTGTAGGCCGTAATACGCCCCGGTCCAAAGACCGTGTGGACCACGCTCCGCCCCGCGATCACTCCGGCAGCCGAGGCCCCCTCTTTCCGGACGGTGGGCTTTTCCGGAAGCCTTTGCAGGAGCCTTCGCTGGTCGTACATCTCACCCACGGTCAGAAGCTGCATCTCCCCGCCGGAATATTCAACGAGGCACCGTCCCTGGCAGCAGGCCAGAACCGTTCCGCGGCCCTTCCGGGCGTGGTGATACGGCTTTCCGCAGGGGTCGATCTCCACGGAGCCGAACACGTCGTCAGCCTCCGATGTCTCCACAGGCAAGTCCTTCTGCAATTCCCGGATAAAGGAGGATTCCCGGTCCAAGCAGGAGAACAGGAACAGATGATCCTTCGCCCGGGTCATAGCCACATAAAAGATCCTGCGTTCCTCCTGGTACAGCCTCTGATCCTCCGGTTCCTTGGGGCCGGCCGCAGGCAGAATGCCGTCCAGCACATCCAGCAGATATACGGTGTCGTATTCCAGCCCCTTGCTGGAATGCACGGTGGACAAAAGCACGCCGGCGTCGGGCGCCGCCGGGGGCCGGGTCACCAGGTCCCGCAGGTACGCCAGGCGGTCCGTCAGCCCGTCCAGGCTGGGCTCCTGCGCCGCCAGCAGGCGGAGGATCTCAAACCGATTGCCGTCCAGCTGCTGCCGCTCCACATAGTCCCGGTAGCGCAGCTCCTGCCAGATGCAGTCCAGGCCGCGCTGTGCCGGGTCCGTCAAAAGCCGGGGCAGCAGGCTGATCAGGCCGGTCACGCTGTCCCGCACGAATGTGGGCAGCTGCGGAAAGCGCAGCAGCTCCTGCAGAATGGGCTTTCCGGAGGCGGCGCTTTTTTCGCAGGCGTACTCTGCCGCTTTTTTGGAGATCCCGCCGCCCAGCTTATAATAGATACGCAGGAATACCTCCGCATTTTGCCCGTCGTGGGCAAAGGCGATGATATCCAGAATGTCTGTGACGATCCGGTGGGTAAAGAATGTGTCGTCCGTCTGGCGGCAGCGATAGGGTATCCCGCGCCGGTCCAGCAGGTCGATCAGCGGCAGGACACTGTCGTTGTTGCGGTACAGGACGGCAATTTGTCCGTCGGAGTACGCCGCCGCGTGAATGAGCCACGCGTATTGGGCGGCACGGTCCGCCGCCCGGACCAGGTGCACACCTGCGCCGGAGGCCCTGGTGGGGCGGATGGTTTTGGGGCGGCGGTCGTGGTTCCGCCGGATAAATGCATCCGCTGTCCGGAGAATCTCCGGGGTGGAGCGATAATTTTCCTCCATCAGCAGCACCCGGGCTCCGGGATAGGTGCGCTCAAATTGCATCAGCGCATCCGGATAAGCGGCACGGAAGCCGTAAATGCTCTGATCCTCGTCGCCCACCAGGAAAATATTCCCGGATTTCCGGGCCAGGAGGTTGATGATGGCATGCTGGATCCGGGATGTGTCCTGGGACTCGTCCACGCAGATATAGGGAAAAGCCTCCTGAAAATGGGCCAGCACATCGGGATACCGCTCCAGAATGGTTTTGGCATATACCATCTGGTCGTCATAATCCATCCAGCGCTGCCTGCGCAGGGTTTGGTTATACCGGCTGTACAGCTCCGGGAATTTTTCGAACCCTGTGTCCAGTTGGCTGATTTCCTCCTGGTTCAGCATCATGTTCTTTGCGTATGCAATGTATCTGCGCAGCCCTTTCGTAACGCTCTGGGTGGCATATTCACCGCTGAGCTCCCGGTACAGGTCCGAAACCAGCCTGGCAAGAGCGCCCTCATCCTCTATCAGGGGGAAGGCCTGGCCCTTTCCGTGGTCCTGCGTATAGAAGGAGATGATCTTGGAGGAGACGCCGTTGATGGTGCGGAACTGCGGAATCTGCGGGCAGTCATCCCCGAACAGCCGGGAAAAGCGCTGCTTCATTTCGCGGGTGGCCGCCCGGGTATAGGTCATGGTCAGGATCTGATCCGGGGCGATGCCGCAGCAGCACAGCATGTAGCCCAGACGGGTCACCAGTACGGTGGTCTTCCCGCTGCCGGGCACCGCCAGCAGCAGCACCGCGCCGTCTACGGCATGGACAGCTTCCGTCTGCTGCAGGTTAAGGCGCCGGGTATATTTCCGGTCAAATGCTTCTCTGTCCACGTTGTCACTCCCTCCGAGTCTGCCCAAATATCCGAAACGCTGTTCAACCGATTCTACCACAAACTGCCGGGTATTACAATCGGCGCCGCGCAAAAACGAACCCTCCAGCTTTGGGCCGGAGGGTTCGTTTCAGACAATATTCAGCTGCCGCAGGGCGTCCAGGAACGCCTGTGCGTCCTGCAGCGCCGTGGGCTCGTCCACATCGTACTCCGCCCGCAGCGCCGCCGCCAGATCCGCCGCATCCGCCGCCTGGGGCAGCCTGTCCCACAGCAGCTCACCGGTCTCGTTCAGAGTCACCAGGCCCTTGAGCTCCAGGGATGCATCGCCGATAGGCACCAGGATCACGTCCCCGGCGATATTGCGCTTTACCAGCTGCTTACGAATTTCCATTTTCAGCCTCCTCGATGGTCCGTCGGACCGTTTCATGGGTCATTTCACAGACATATTCCGGCTTCGTGTCGAAATGTCCGGTCTCCGTCACGCACATGGCGGCGCAGGCATGGCAAATCTCCTTCAGCCGGCAGCCCGCGCAGGCCCCCGGCAGACGGATCCGCTCCGTGGCCGCCCTGGTCCGCTCCCATGCCTGGGCAAAGCCCAGCTCCGGCACGGAAAACAGCGGCTGCGTCATCATGCCGCAGGGAGTCATGCCGCCCTGCCAGTTGATCCAGAAGGCGCTGCGCCCGGCCCGGCAGGCCACACCCTCGCCGGGTGTACCGTCGCAGACATCATCCTCCGACGGCAGGGCGAGGCCCTGCTTCATGGCCTGGGCCCGCTGCCGGAACTGCTCCGGGGTCAGCCGCAGCCGATCCCATTGGACGCTGTATTCCGCCGCCTGGCAGGCGGTGAACCGGTCGTTGCTGCCTACCAGCGCCTCGTCCCGCCGGATAGGCGGGAACATGTAGGTAGCCAGTTGCATGGGGGTACCCAGCTCCTGGGCGATGCGGTAAATTTCCGCCATATCCGCCACGTTGTACGGCGTCATGGACACGTTCAGCTTTACCCCCACGCCCAGCTCCCGCAGGGCCCGGATATTCTCCGTGACCCGGGCAAACATGGGACGGCCGCACAGCCGCTCATAGGCGGCATCGCTGGCCCCGTAGAGGGTGATGTTGAAGCGGAACGGCGGCTCGTGCCGGAAAAAGTCCAGCCAGTCCCGGTCGATAAGGGACCCGTTGCTGTTCACCGACACCAACAGCCCCATTTTCTTCAGCTCCGTCAGCAAATAGCGGAAATCCTTGCGGATCAGCGGCTCGCCGCCGGTCAGCAGCAGGAACAGCATGCCCCGGCTGCGGGCCTCCTGGGCGATGGCCAGCCATTCGTCGGCAGTAAGCTCCCGGCCCCGGCGCTGCTGCTCCTCCGCCGTCAGGTGGACGTAGCACATTTTACAGTTGAAGTTGCACCGGGCCGTCAGCTCAAAATTCCCGGCCAGGGGCGTTCCGGACCGGCAGGCCCTGGCGTGCAGGTACGATGACAGCCGGGGCTCCGTGCTGCTGAATTCCATTTCAGGTCCTCCTTAATGCTTCTTCCAGCGCCCGGACGGCGCTCTCATCCGCCCGGCAGTCCATCCGCCAGACGGGCACGTTCGTCACGAGCTGCGCCGCCAGCTCCGTCATCCGGTGCAGGAGGTAGATGGAGTCCACCCCGCCAGACACGGCACACATCCGCGCGGCGGAGGCGGGGTCCCACTGGTAATAGGCGCACTGACTCAGCACCCGGGCAAAGGCCTCCTGGGGCCGGATATCCGTCACCCGGCTCTCCGGGGCCTGATGCAGCAGCACCACCGCCCGCAGCGGCGCAGTGACGTTCCGGCAGATGCCGGAGGTACCGGCATACATGACGCCGCTGACGGTCCCGGTGTCGGGCCGGACCAGGGCCCGGTCGCCATTGACGGTCTGCGCGGCCCCATAGCGCTGCCACAGGGCGGCCTGGGTGCTTTTTCCGATGCCGCTGGGGCCGGAGAACAGGATGCCCTCCCCCTGGCGGGTGACGATATAGGCGCTGTGCAGCACCAGCATCCCGGCATCCGCCAGGATGTCGAACAGCCCCGCCGACTCCAGCACCACCCGGGCCGACGCACCGGTCCGGTAGCTCTCGGCGAACACCAGGTCCGTATGGCCGGGGCGGGTCTCGGCGTAGGTGAACTGCGGCGTTCTGCCGGGAGCGCTGTAGCGCTGCAGGGTGCAGCGGGCGCTGCCGGTGTACCAGCGGTATAGCGGCCCCTGGCGCAGGGCGTTCTGAGGCGGGTCGGGTACCCGGTCGCTGAAGGTCAGTCGGACGGTATGGTCCGCCGGTTCTCCCGCCCCTACCCGGAAGGGCTCGCACATAGGCGAGTCCGCGATGGGCGAATCCGTCTCCAGGACGAAGGTCATGCCGCCGAAGCGGTACAGCTTACGGGGCATAGGTCACGAAAAGCAGGCGGCTGGAGTCCTGGCTGTAGTGCCCGGCGTAGCAGGTCCGGGTCTCGCCGGGGCCCAGGTCCGTCAGCCCGGCGCGATAGGTAATGCCCCCCAGCAGCAGGTCGCCGCTGGCGTTTTTGTAGTAGACATAGACCTGGGACATGGCGGCGTCGGAGCGGTTGGTAACGGTGATGCCGTTCTGGGACGCGGCCACCTCCAGCACGTCGTCGTGCATGGAGGGCGTCTCGCTGAAGGGGGCATAGGTGGTCACGGCGGCGGTAAGCTCCGCCGGTTTCTCCGGCAGGGTCTGGCGGCTGAGCTCCAGGGCCTGGACCGTCTCCCCAGGCAGCAGGGTGGTGATGTCAAATTCGTAGCACTCCCCGCCCCGGGTGAGGGTGATGTGGGCGTACTGCACGCCGGTGGAGCCGGCGTTCTTCACGCGGATGCAGAACACGTCGGACACGGTCTCGTCGCTGCCGTCCTCCACAAACAGGCCGGCGTAGCGCCCGGTGCTGACGATCTCCAGGTCATTGCCGATGGCCACGCCGTCCAGCTTGGAGGGCTCCGGGGCCAGGCCGTACTGGTCGGGCTGGGCGGGCTGTTTTTTGCCGCACCCGGCGCACAGCAGCACCAGGGCCAGCAGCAGGGCGGCGCACTTGATGGTTCGTTTCATACATTGCTCCTTTGCAAAGAGCCCCGCCCCATGGGGGCAGGGCTCTTTCAGGGTGTTCAGTTGGGTCAGGATGTAAAGAGGTTGTTTTGGTCACTGGGAACCTGATAACAAACTGCACCATATTCCCCGCCGGGCGCAGTAATGTCATGGCAATTTGTATCAGAATTGACAAAGACGTTGCGGCCACCGACCAAGACATACACGCACGCATTGATATTATGGCCTGTTTTATACTCACACCCCGACGCATAGGTGGAACTCAACTCGAAGCTCTCGAAGCTGACGATGGGAGATACATAAGATTTCATGGTTTCGATTGCTCCTTTCTCAGAACCACCAGTTCCACCAGGTGGTGGGCTTCACCGTCAGGGTGGCGGTGATGGGCTCACTGGCAGTACCTTCCGCATTCACTGCGCAGACTGCGTAGTCCGTAGTCTGGGCGGGAGCGGTGATGGTGTAGGTGAATACGTGATAGGTGACCTTGGGAGACCACCAGCCCCAGCCGGTGCGCTGGGTGCGGGTAGTGTAGCTGGTGATAGACTGACCATCCACCGTGATGCTTTCCACGTCCGCGGAGGTCTTCACCGTCAGGGTAGCCCGCTTACCGGCGCGAACCGCGCGGCCCCAGTCGGCCTGGAAGGCCTCCGGGCTGAAGGTCTCCACCGGAGCCGCAAACAGGGCCTGGACCATGGCAACGGCGTTGGCCTGCTCTGCGGCCGTCAGGCTCTCCAGCGTCACTGTTTGCCCACTGGTCTTATAGGTGATCTTCAGGTTGGTCAGGGACAGGATGCCGCTGCCGCTGTTGCTGATGGTGAACTGGCCGTCAGTGCTGGAAATGGTATAGTACATCTCCGTGGCGGTGTTGAGTTCAATAGTCTCACTGCTATTCACCACCATCTTTGCAGCCTTGCCGTCCGGAGCCTTGGCGCCGATCTGGATGCTGGCAATTTCATTTGTATTGCCGGTCAGCTTGAAGGAGATGGCCTGACCTTGTGCCAGATAGACCTCGTTGTTGGGACCGTAGTTGGCATACTGTGCAATCGTAGCGCTTGCAGCGCCATCGATAAACACAACCTTCTTTTCACCACTGGTGTCTGCCGTCTTGGCCAGCTCGTCGCGGAGCTTGATGTACTGGGGATAGCCCTCGTTATCGGCGGTGTAGTCGTAGTCCTTACCCATGGGGTTGTAGACGCGGATAGCATCCAGCCAGAAGCTGTACTCGTTCTTGCCAGTCTGATTAAATAAGCCATCATAGAATACGGTAACAACCGCCGTGTACGTGCCATAGTCAAGGTCAGTGATCTTCATGACCGGGATCTGGTACAGGGCGTTATCCCCACTTGTAGTAATCCACGTCTTGCTCGTCTCGTCGTAGGTGTATCCGTAGTAGTTGTTGACCACATAACTCCTCACCCGATCGCCTTCAGCCTTGCTGCCTGCATAGACATCCACGAAAATTGCGCCCGACTTGTTATTGGTCAGGGAGATGATGTCGAAGCCGGTGCCCTTGAAGGTGAACTGGGCGGTGGGCCAAGCGGAGGCGGGCTGTGCTTTCCAAGCATCAGTATTGGCCATGTTGGCGGTCACGGTGACCTTGTGGGCGGTGCCCATGGAGAGCATGGAGGAATTGGTTTCGTTGTAGGCAACGTCGTTGCCGTAAGGAGTGCTATCTCCCTTGCCAAGCTCTTGCAGGGCCTGGTAGACGCCGGTCTTTTCGGTGGCACCCTCGTTACCGTTGTTGTCCACAAGTTTCCAATCCGCGCCCAAAGCCGCGCCCGTGCCGTTCGTAAAGGTCGCCAGGCTGTCCTCATAGTACACATTGCTGGCGGGGATGATGGTGAGGGTGAAGCTGGCTTCGCCAATCTTGTCCGTACTGGCATTGGTACCAGTGTATCTGACGGTAATGTTATCCTCGCCGTCGATGGTTTTGGTCAAGCGATAGATAATATTCTTGTTCTCGTCAACTGAAAGGTCCGCATACTTCGTGCTGTGAGCAATCTGCACTGTCTTAATAGGAGCGACGCTCAGGTTGGCACTGACATCCGCAGGTGCAATTTTCAGCGGCAGACCGAAATCCACCACAAACGTCGCGGTGCTGGTAAATGTGTAATACAGCCAGACTTCCTTATTAACGCCATTAACCTTCTTCGTTTCGACCTTCTCACACGTATAGGTACTATAGCGATACTGGGCGTCAATGGGCAAATTCGTCAGGTCCGCTGTGATGGTCAGCGTTCTGCCTTCGGCATTCACCACTTCGCTGTTGAGAAGAACATCCTTCCAAGGGTTTCTCAGCTGAATGTCGTCCTTGAACGCCATGTCGTGTCCGGCTTCGTTATTAACATTAATAAAGTATTTATAGAACTCTTCACCAGTGTTTTGCACAACGTAGTGGACGCTAAGAGAATCCGTCTTTACCTTTGCGCGAATGTAGTAGGTGATCAGGGCGCCGTGTTTGTTATAAATCTCCACACCGCGAACATAGGGATCACCGCCGATCGTGCAGCCGGAATAATCGCTCTTGGCACCAGAAATTGACGTATACGCGTCCAGATTGCTGTTTGTCTTGGTCTTTTCGTCAATGGCCCAGACGATCTGCTCTGTGCCGTCATACGTATAGCCGCTCTGTGCCGTACTAGAAGTCAGCTCAGCTGAGGCGTTATCGTTCGTCATGGTTACAGTGACCATGTAGATTTCATAGTCGCTGGTATTCACGCCGCGGAAATTATTCAGCTTGCGGTACCTCTCGCCATTCTGGGTACCGACTGCTGAACTATCTTTGGCACAGTGGAACGCCATGGTCTCATCTACCGGGAACCCACTTGGTACCCGATTGCCATTCTCGTACTTCACAGCAAAGTCCAGAAGGACAAAGTCAGTACCCACCTGTTCGTTGTACTTCGAACCATTCTTGGGTTCGCCCCAGTCTGCAATGTCCGTCGTGACCTCTTTGGTGATTTCCGTGCGAATCATGTAATAGGCCGCCAGCTGCTCTTTACATCTGCTGTAAGTCCCGGTGGAGCCCTCGCCGGTTACCGGCGTCCACTCTTTCCGGTCATTGGAAACCGCCCACTCGCCGCCCCAGTAGCGGACGTAGTTGAACTCGTCTCCGGAATTGGAGTAGTCAGTCTGCCATACTTGCTGAATATTTCCGGAATTATGGATACGGCCGCTCCAGAGCACCAGGTTCTGCTTAGGAGAATTATTTGTTTGCTTATCAATATACCGCGTGCCGCCATATTCGTAGCGGGCAAGGGGCTCGGTCAAGCCGATGGCTTCCTTCAGTGTGACGCCCTGTTCGCCATAGGCCTTCCCTGCGTCCACGCTGACATAGTTGACGTACCCCGTCGAACCATTCCAGCCAGAGCCAGTTTTCGTCGAACTGGTCTTGTCAACCTGGATGGTGTTGTTGGTGACCCACAGCTGAATGGGGAGCGCTTTCACGCCGTCCAAGTTCTCGGCGACGACATTGATGGTATACCGGACGGTCCCCACGGTCACATATGTAGTGCCGACCTTTTTACCGGTGAAGGTCACCGTGGTGGATGCCGGGGTAGAATCACCGCTCTTGGTGTAGACAGTGACCGGCGTATTGTAATTCGTACTGTTACCAATCTCCGTCACATTAGCTGCGGAATCTGTAGTAGAGTAGCCCCAGTAATAATAATACTGCCCCCGCCACGTCCTCTCATACTTGCCGTACACCGGATAATAATTAATATTATCATCCGTGTAGTAGTAATCAGTTTTCGTCCAACTACTGTTATTCGCCAAGTTCCACGCAATGACCGTTTTCGAGTTATACGATTCCTTCTGCTCGTCCGTGCCGGTGACCGTCACGGCGGCGATATCGGGATTCTCGGTGACATAGGTATCCCCGGCGTAGTTTGCGCCCGTGATGGTGTTGCTGTCGGTATTGCCAACGGTGACGGTAACCGTGCGATTCTCCGTGACATCAGGGTCTGTCCTCTCCGCCGCCAGATACAGGCCCATCTCCGAGAAATGAGGGGCGGTGAAGGTAACCTTGTCATCTGCCACCGTAACCTCGGTCAGCGTTACGGTCTTGCCATCCGTGATGATATAAGCACCGATCCGGTCCTTGTGGGCAGTCCACTCCGCCGGAACCGGCAGGGTGACAGTTCCCTGGCCGCGATAGGGCTCACCATCCACAGAGGGAGTCACGTCATAGGCGACGAATTCCACACCCTGGTCAAAAACGGCCTGGGAATTCTCCGCCTTGGAGACAGCCAGCGTCAGATTCTGGCCGGCCTTCAGATTCACCGTTACGCTGACCTTCAGCTCCGCATCCGCTGCCGTCTTGGATTCGGTCGGTTCGACAGGGTCGGGGCCGGTGGGTGTCGTGGTCACTTCGGTGAAGAAGGACTTGTTGCATGTCTGCTGGGCCAGCGTCTTGATGTGTGTTTCGACATTGGCCATGTTCACGCTCGCACTGGGATTGTCGCACCAGATGGCGTTCATGCAGCCATAGTTTGTCTGATAATCGCCGTCCGTCACATTGCACTTGCTGTACTGGCCCGTCATATTGCTCTTGGACCACTCCGCGCCATACCAGCCGGTGGATTCGTTGCCAATCACATAGTACCACTTGTTGTGCGTATTGATAATGCGGAAGTTCTTCGACGCAAGCGTTTTCGCAGGAGCATACTTGTCGGCGGTGGCATCCCAATAGCAAATAACGATATCCGTATCAAAATCCTTGGTCGTGGTCTTATTCTGATAATAGAAGCCATCGTTAAATGCCATGACAGTAAAGCCATAGCCCTTCACCATAGCGGCCAGGCTATTGACAAAGGCGGCGTATGCCGTGTACTGCTCCGTGGACATCGAAGCAAAGCCGCACTCGTCCGCCGCAATGTTAAAGTACCTGCTGGAGCCGTACTTTGCAAAGTACGCCACATACTTCTCCATCAGTGCCTTTACGAAGGCAAGGCTTGCCGTGTCCGTGGGATTGATTGCCCAGTTCACGCTGGTGCCGCTCGTAGTCGGCGTAGTGTAATCAACATTCAGGCCCAGTGCCTGCATCCCACGAATCACCGCCTGAAGGTGACCCGGTGCATCGAACATGGGGATGATCCCAATCTTTTTCTCCCGGGCATAGTCGATCAGCTGCTGCATCTCGGACTGGGTCAGCTCATTGGTCCCGGCATCATAAAATTTCTTGTTGCCCTGCTTAATGGCGCTGGTGACCTTGTCACTGGCATACGTCGTGCCATTCACTTCCACGGACATGTCGTCCAGCAGGAAGCGCAGGCCATCGTTGCCGAAGGCTAACTCCACATGGGTATAGTTGCTTTCGGCGGCGTAGTCGATCATCTGCTTGATCTGATCGACGGTGAAATACTTTCTGCCGCAGTCCAGGTGGAAAATGCGCAGGAACTCGCTGTCCTGGGTCGCGGCCTTGTCCTCGCCCGCCTGGGCGCTGGCCGAGGTGGCGAATGCGGAGATGGGCAGCAGCCCGATCATCAGAATCACCGCCAGAATCAGCGACAGCAATCTCTTCCGCGGAGATCGTGTTTGCGTTTGGTTCATTTTGTTCATTCCTTTCCTTTATATGTGATTTTCCATTGCCCTGTACGAGGGGCTGCGGAGACCTCCCCCGCACGTTTTCAGGCGCTCTGATTCAGAATCTATTTTAAGCCCTTCTTCGCGCTTTTGCAACAGCAAATTTGCCGATTCCGCAAGAAAATATAATCCTCCCTGCGTCATTTTCACGGCGGCGGAGCGAGAGGCGGCTTTTTTGCATAGAGACGCGCCATCGGGCGCATAATAAGGCCGAACGCGGAAATTTTCCAACTATTTCTTGCAGGAGGAAACCATATGGTCAAGGATTTTATCGACACCAACGACTTTTCGGCGAAGGAGCTGCTGGACATGATCCAGCTGAGCCTGTCCATCAAGGACGCCATCCGGGGCGGCTATTACCCGCCGCTGATGAAAAACAGGAACCTGGGCATGATCTTTCAGCAGTCCTCCACCCGGACCCGGGTGTCCTTTGAGACGGCCATGAGCCAGCTGGGGGGCCACGCCCAGTATCTGGGCCCCGGCATGATCCAGCTGGGCGGACACGAGACCATCGGCGACACCGGACGGGTGCTGAGCTATCTGGTGGACGTGGTCATGGCCCGGGTCATTGAGCACCGCACCATCGTGGACCTGGCGGAGGCGTGCTCCATTCCGGTGCTCAACGGCATGTCCGACTATAACCACCCCACCCAGGAGATCGGCGACCTGTGCACCATGGCGGAGAACCTGCCCCGGGGCAAGAAGCTGTCGGACTGCAAGGTAGTGTTCGTGGGCGACGGCACCCAGGTGTGCGCGTCCCTGGGCTTCATCACCACCCATCTGGGCATGAAATTCGTCCACTACGGCCCCAAGGGCCATCAGCTGACCGACGGCCACCAGGCCATCATGGAGCGCAATTGCCGGGAAAGCGGCGGCAGCTTCCTGGTCACCGACGACCGCAGCGCCGTCCGGGACGCGGACTTCATCTATACCGACGTGTGGTACGGCCTGTATGAAAATGAGATGCCCAAGGAGCAGCGGGTGGAGGTGTTCCACGACTATCAGGTGAACCGGGAGCTGATGAGCCTGGGGGCCATCGGGTGCAAGTTCCTGCACTGCCTGCCCGCCACCCGGGGTGAGGACGTCACCGACGAGGTGGCCGACTCCGCCGCCTCCCTGTGCTGGGAGCAGGCCGGCAACCGCCTGACGGCCATGCGGGGCCTGCTGGTATACTTCACCCAGTGCCGCCAGAGGCACACGGAGCTGGAGATGGCTGCCGCCCGGGAGCAGCTGGAGCGCTTTATGGCGGACCGGGGCCTGAGCTGACATGGAAAAACGCAAATTTCGCCTGGCGGACGTGGTGCTGTCCGTCATCTGCGTGGTGTTTGTGGCGGAGGCCGCCGCGCCGGTGGCGTCCATCGGCAACAGCCAGTATTTCTGGTGGCTGTTCATGATCGCGGCGTTTCTGCTGCCCTATGGGCTCATCTCCTCGGAGCTGGGCACCGCCTTTCCCGGGGACGGCGGCCTGTACGACTGGATCCACACGGCGTGGCCCGACTCCCGCTGGGGCGCCCGGGCCTCGTGGTACTACTGGATCAACTTCCCTCTGTGGATGGCATCCCTGGCGGTCATGTGTCCGGAGCTGCTGGGGTATGTGTTCGGCTGGCAGCCGGGGCCGGTGTGGTCCCTGCTGATCCAGCTGGCGTTTATCTGGATCGTCACCGTGGTGGCCTTTTATCCGGTGTGCGACAGCATCATCATCCTGAACCTCAGCGCCGCCATCAAGATTCTGCTGGCGGTGACGGTGGGGGTGCTGGGCATCGTGTATGTGGCGAAAAATGGCTTTGTCAACGACATGACGGCCCGGACCTTCCTGCCGTCCTTCGACCTGGACAGTCTGTCGTATATCTCCGTCATCATCTTCAACTTTCTGGGCTTTGAGGTGGTATGCACCTATGCCGGCAGCATGGCGGACCCCCGGCGGCAGATCCCCCAGGCCATCGTTGCCGGCGGCATCGTCATTGCGGCCATTTACCTGTTTTCGGCCTTCGGCATCGGGGCCGCCGTGCCTACCCGGGACATCAGTGTGGACTCCGGCCTCATCGATGCCGTATCCCTGATGACCGGCGCCACCGGCGGCGTGCTGGTGGGCATTGTGGCCCTGCTGTTTCTGGTAACGCTGTTCGGCAACATGATCTCCTGGTCCATGGGCGTCAATTCCACCGCCGCCTATGCCGCGGAGCGGGGAGATATGCCCGCCGTGTTCGCCCGGCGGCGGAAGGACAACCAGATGCCCGTGGGCTCGGCGCTGGTCAGCGGGATCGTAGCCTCGGCGGTGTGTCTGCTGGGAGCTGCCATCCAGGCGGTGAGCCCGGATTCCTCCCTGTTCTGGAGCTTCTTCGCCCTGAACCTGGTGATGCTGCTGCTGAGCTATCTGCCGGTGTTTCCGGCGTTTCTGGCCCTGCGGCAAAGGTTCCCGGATGCGGAGCGGCCCTTCCGGGTACCGGGAGGCGGCGGCTTTCTCAAATGCCTGGCCTACGTCCCCATGGCGCTCATCGCCCTGTCCATCGTATTCACCGCCGTCCCCCTGTCCACGGACCGGGAGACGCTGGCCACCATTCTGCCCATTACCGTGGGCTCCATCATCAGTGTGCTGCTGGGCGAGCTGCTCATCGCCGTCCGGCGGCGGCATCACCCCATATCAGGAGGATAACAGCTATGGCAAAACGAATCACAGGAACCACACCCCGGCAGGACGGGTATCGCATGCCCGGAGAACTTGAGGGGCAGAGCGGCGTATGGATGCTGTGGCCCCAGCGGCCCGATAACTGGCGCGGCGGAGCCAAGCCCGCCCAGCAGGCATTCATTGACGTAGCCCGGGCCATCGCCCGGTTTGAGCCGGTGACGGTATGCGTGAATCCCGACCAGTTTCAGAATGCCCGGGCCCGCCTGCCGGAGGACGTGCGGGTGGTGGAGATGACCAGCAACGACGCCTGGGTCCGGGACTGCGGCCCTACCTTTGTGAAAAACGACCAGGGCGGTCTGCGGGCAGTGGACTGGACCTTCAACGCCTGGGGCGGCCTGTACGACGGGCTGTACTTTCCCTGGGATCAGGACGACCTGGTGGCCCGGAAGATCTGCGAGCTGGAGGGGGTGGACAGCTACCGCACCGACGATTTTGTGCTGGAGGGCGGGTCCATCCATGTGGACGGTCAGGGCACTGTGCTGACCACGGAGATGTGCCTGCTGTCCCCGGGACGGAACCCGGAGCTGAGTCGCCGGGATATTGAAGAAAAGCTCTGCGGCTATCTGGGGTGCGAGAAGGTCATCTGGCTGCGGGACGGTATCGACCCCGATGAGACCAACGGCCATATTGATGACGTGGCCTGCTTCGTGGCCCCGGGAGAGGTGGCGTGCATCTGGACCGAGGACCCGGAGAACCCCTTCTATCAGGCGGCCCAGGACGCCTTCCGCACCCTGAGCCAGGCCACCGATGCCAAGGGCCGCCGCCTGACGGTGCACAAGCTGTGCCTGACGAAAAAGCCCTGCTATCTGGAGGGGGCGGAGACCATCGACGCCGTGGAGGGCACCGCCCCCCGGGAAAACGGCGAGGTCAGCATCGCCTCGTATATGAATTTCCTCATCGTCAACGGGGCCGTCATCGCCCCTCAGTACGGCGACGAAAACGACCAGCTGGCCATCCAGCAGCTGCAGCAGATGTTCCCGGACCGCCAGATCGTGGGGGTCCAGACCCGGGAGATCGCCTTCGGCGGCGGCAACATCCACTGCATCACCCAGCAGCAGCCCAAGGCGTAACGCCGCCCAGGCGGCATAAACTTGCTCCCCCATGCGGACGGCAGCGTCCTGCATGGGGGAGTACATTTGTTTTTGCAGCGGGGTTCTATGCGTGGTATTCCGGTCCTCTGCCCTGGTAGATATCCTGCATTTCCCGGTCGATCTCGCTGATGGCGTCGGAGCACAGGCGCAGGCGCGCCGCGTCGTCAGGAGAAAAGTCCCGCTGCGACTTATAGCGCAGCTCATGCTCCAGGCTGGCCCACATGTCCATGGCAATGGTACGCAGCTGGATCTCCACCGGCAGGTGCAGCATTCCCTCAGAGATCACGATGGGCACATCGCAGATCAGGTGCAGGCTTCGGTAGCCGGACTCCTTGGGCTGCTGGATGTAGTCCACCTCCCGGATGATCTTGAAATTCTCATTGCGGGCCAGCAGACTGCGGAGATAGTAGATATCGTCCAGATAGTTGCAGATAACCCGGACGCCGGCTACGTCCTGGATGTGGGCATAGATATTGTCGATGGTAACCTCAAACCCCCGGCGCTTCAGCTTTTCCACGATGCTGTCCACGGTTTTGATGCGGTACTCGATATGGTGGATGGGAGAGTGGTCGTACAGGCTGGCAAATTCCTCGTCCAGGATCTCCAGCTGGGTGACGGCGACCTTCAGAGCGCTGCGATACAGGTGATTCACCCGTACCATGCCCTGGGCCAGCTCCTGCTGCTCCGGCGTGCCCCCCTGGGGAATGTGGATATCCTTCAGCCGGATGGTGCCGCTCTTCTCGATCATCATGAAAAAGATGCGCCTCCTTGTTCTCGTTTGATCCTTTGCTATGATTATAACATAGACCTATGACAGGAGTGTGAATAAAAAGCAAAATCTGCCGTAGAAAAATCCCGTCATTTTTCGTCATTTCGCCAAAGTCTGCCGTTTGCGCCGGGAGCCCTTTTGTGGTATCATAGGAAAAGCGAAAAAAAGGGGGGACGGCGCATGCATATTCGTGAGCATCTGCGCACGGTGGGCCGCCACCGGCGGCTGGTGCGGCATTACTGCCTGCGGCTGGGGCTGGTGTGGCAGGGACTGACCCACGATCTGAGCAAATACAGCCCCACGGAGTTCTGGCGCAGCGCCAAATATTACCAGGGATACCGCAGTCCCAACGACCAGGAGCGCCTGGAAAACGGCGTAAGCCTGTCGTGGCTGCATCATAAGGGCCGCAACCGCCACCACTTTGAGTACTGGATCGACTACTGCCTGCGGCCGGACGGCAGCGTATACATGGGCGGGTGCAAAATGCCCAAGCGCTATGTGGCGGAGATGTTCTGCGACCGCATCGCTGCCTGCCGGGTGTACCAAGGGGAAAAATATACCGATGCATCGCCCTATGACTATTACCAGGGCTCCAAGGGGCACATTCTCATCAACCAGGAGACCAGCGACCTGCTGGACCGGTGGCTGCTGCTGCTGAAGAAGCAGGGCGAGGATGCGGCCTTCCCGCAGATCCGCCGGGAGCTGAAGGACCCGGCGTATTGAGCTGCGGAGCAAGTCAAGCCATGATCCCCGCCTCCTGCACCGGCAAGGGCAAATCATAAAAATCGGCACCTGCTTTTTGAGGCAGGTGCCGATTTCTGTTGCCGGATCATGCGCTTGGATTTTTGGCGTAAGTGGCGTAAGTTTGGCGTAAATCCGCTTTTGCGCATCCAAAAAATCAAGCAATTTCAATGGCTTGCGGCGTCTCTTAATACATGCCGCCCATGCCGCCCATATCGGGAGCGGGGGCTGCGGGAGCCGCGGGCTGGGGCTTGTCGGCCACCAGGGACTCGGTGGTCAGCACCATGCCGGACACGCTGGCGGCGTTCTCCAGAGCGGAGCGGGTCACCTTGGCGGGATCCACGATACCGCTGGCGATCATGTCGCAGTACTCCTCCTTGTAGGCGTCGAAGCCGTAGCCGTTCTTGCCGGAGGTGCGTACCTTCTCCAGCACCACGCTGCCGTCGATGCCAGCATTGGCCGCGATCTGACGCACAGGAGACTCCAGAGCCTTGGCCACCAGCTGCACGCCTACACGCTCATCGCCCTCGGTGCTGTCCAGCAGCGCCGTGACGGCAGGGATGACGTTGACATAGATGATGCCGCCGCCGGCCACGATGCCTTCCTCAACGGCGGCCTTGGTGGCGTTCAGGGCATCCTCGATGCGCAGCTTCTTCTCCTTCATCTCCACCTCGGTGGCAGCGCCCACCTTGATGACGGCTACGCCGCCCGCCAGCTTCGCCAGACGCTCCTGCAGCTTCTCACGGTCATAGTCGCTGGTGGTGGTCTCTATCTGGCTGCGGATCTGGGCGATGCGCTCCTTGATGTCGTCGGAGTTGCCGGCGCCGTCCACGATGATGGTGTTCTCCTTGGTGACCTTCACCTGCTTGGCATGGCCCAGCTGCGCCATGGTAGCAGCGCTCAGTTCCAGGCCCAGCTCCTCGCTGATGACCTCACCGCCGGTCAGGATGGCGATATCCTGCAGCATTTCCTTGCGGCGGTCGCCGAAGCCGGGAGCCTTGACGCCGACACAGGTAAAGGTGCCGCGCAGCTTATTGACGATGATGGTGGAAAGGGCTTCACCCTCGATGTCCTCGGCGATGATGACCAGCTTCTTGCCGGCCTTCACAATCTCCTCCAGCAGCGGCAGGATCTCCTGAATGGAAGCGATCTTCTTATCGGTGATGAGGATGTAAGCATCATCAATGACAGCTTCCATCTTCTCGGTATCGGTCACCATGTAGGGGGTGATGTAGCCGCGGTCGAACTGCATACCTTCCACTACTTCGCTGTAAGTCTCAGCGGTCTTGCTCTCCTCCAGGGTGATAACACCGTCGGCCGAAACCTTCTCCATCGCATCCGCAATCAGCTTACCAATGGCCTCATCCCCGGAGGAAATGGTAGCAACACGGGCAATATCATCGCTGCCGCTCACCTTCTGGCTGTGCTCCACTATGGAAGCCACAGCGGCATCCACGGCCTTCTGCATGCCCTTCTTCACGATCATGGGGTTAGCGCCGGCGGTCACATTCTTCATGCCCTCCCGTACCAGCGCCTGCGCCAGCAGGGTGGCGGTGGTGGTGCCGTCGCCGGCCACATCGTTGGTCTTGGTGGAAACTTCCTTCACCAGCTGAGCGCCCATGTTTTCAAACGGATCTTCCAGTTCGATGTCGCGGGCAATGGTTACACCGTCATTGGTGATGGTCGGTGCGCCGAATTTCTTTTCCAGAACAACGTTACGGCCTTTAGGACCGAGGGTTACTTTTACAGCGTCAGCCAGAGCATTTACGCCACGCTCCAGGCTACGACGAGCTTCTTCATTAAACAGAATTTGTTTAGCCATTTTATATCGCTCCTTTGAAAATTCAATTACAAATTAATTACAGTTTTTATGTTACTTCTCAATTGTAGCTAAGATATCGCGTTCGCTGAGAATCAGGTAATCCTTACCTTGATGTTTAACAGGAGTTCCGCTGTATTTTGCGAAGATAACTTCATCGCCAACTTTTACTTCGGGTTTAATCAGAGTGCCGTTGTCGCTGTATTTGCCTCTGCCTACGGCCAGAACCTTGCCCTGTTGCGGTTTTTCTTTTACTGCGGTATCCGGCAGGAAAATGCCGCTGGCAGTTTTTTCTTCTACTTCTACAACTTCTACAATTACGTGATCAGCTAATGGTTTTAACATTTTTATAACCCCTTTCGAGTATTCTTACTTACGTGAGAGTAATTTGCTTCTTGGTTATTAGCACTCATTTACTCTGAGTGCTAACCACAATTCTTATTATATCCATATTAGGAAAAATTGCAAGTACTTTTTCGCTGTTTTTTACAAATTTGTCGCAATTTCTGTTTCACGTCCTCTAAAATCGGCTTCCGCACTCCATTTTTTTGCTTCACAGGCCCAAATTTTCGCTTGGGCACAAAAAAAGAGCAGTTCACACTGCCCTTTCAGCTTATTGTTGTCTTTTAGCCGCAGCTGCAATAATGCTTTCCGCCAGCTCCTTTAAGCTTATGCGTTTAGCCATACTGAACTGCTGCATCTTACGATATGCTTCCTGCTCTGTCATTCCGTGCGCTGCCATGAGGATACCCTTGGCACGGTCCAGCAGCTTACGTGTCTCCAGGCTTTCCTTCAGCTTATCAAGCTCCAGATTAAGCTTATGCATTTCCTGAAAGCGTTTGGCCGCAATCTCCATCGCCGGGAAAAGCTGTTCCTCGCGTACAGGCTTAACCAGATAAGCAATAACGCCTGCATCCGATGCCTGCTCAACAATATCCTGCTGACTGTAAGCTGTAAGCAGCAATACCGGCGCAATATTATCGGCAGCAATAATTTTTGCCGCCGTAATGCCATCCATAATCGGCATTTTAACATCCATAATAATAAAATCAGGCTTCAATTCTTTAGCCAGCTTTACTGCTTCCTGTCCGTTGGCTGCCTCGCCTACTATGTCATGACCGGCATCTGCCAGCATTTCGCGTAAATCAAGACGCAAAATAGCTTCGTCATCTGCCAATAATATTCTCAGTTTATTTAACATCTTCCAGTCCCCCCTTTGGAATTGTTACTAAAGCAAGTGTACCGCCATCATCACGATTCGTCAAGCTAAAGCTCCCCTGCAGGTCTGCTTCCGCCATAGTCTTGATAATTTTCAATCCTAAGCTTTGACGGCTGCTGTTTAAAGAAAATCCTTCTGGAAGACCTACACCGTCATCGGCAATCGATAAAACATAACGCTTGCTTTCTTCCGCAAAGCGCACCTTAAGGCTGCCACTCATGCGTCCTTCGTAAGCATGTTCTATAGTATTCTGCAATAATTCGTTGAGAATCAAAGCGATGCTTGTTGCCTTATCAGACGGCAGCTGTACAGGATCTGCTTTGAAATCGGCATGCAGGATAAATTCCGGATGCAGCATACTGCTGATAATCGCCTGATAAATTCCCTTGGCCACCTTACCGACATCAATCAGACCGGTATCCTGCTGCGAAAGATACTCATGCACAATAGCAATGCTGTTGACCCTGTTGACGCAGTCACGCAAAACTATTTTGGTTTCGTCACACTGCGCGCGACGCTCCTGCAGACGCAGCAGACTGGCGATGGTCTGCAAATTGTTCTTTACACGATGATGAATCTCTTTAATTACAACAGATTTTATCAGCAGCTCCTCGTCCTTTTTGCGCAGCTCGGTAATATCCTGCAAAATGACAATAGCACAACCGGCCTTAGGCCTGGGAATTACCGGCAGAATACGTATGGAAAGCAAAATGCCATGCATCGTAAATTCCTTGCTTTCCGCCGTGCCTGTTTCCATAACCATACCGACCAACGGCCAGTTGATAGCAACATCATTGGTACGGCAGCCGACAAGATGAGAAATATCCATAACATCAAACATATGACGCGCACGGTTGTTGGCAGCAACAATCACTCTGTTGGCATCTACTACCATAATGCCGTCAGAAGGCAGCAGTCGCCGATAGTTGCTGTTATTGCTCACATCCTGGCGCAGATTACACAAAAGCTCCAGCGACTGAGCAATAATAATATCATCGGGAGCAGCACTTTCAAAGCTGACGGCACCGTAGCAATGTCCGCGGCTGTCACGCAGCGGAAAAACCTTCAGACTGTTGAACATGCCCAAAGCCCATTCACGCTTGCCGTTAACAGGCACATTTTTTTGCAGCACACGCGCAACGAGCGGCTCTTCAACCGCACGTACACGCCGGCCCGTCATATCCGGGCGCACATTGCCGACTTGTGTCATCGGCTGCTCCTGCTTATAAACATTAAAAAACTTTTTATTCTCTCCCGGCAGATAAATAGTCACAGCAGCATGCGCTATATCTGCCGCCAGACCGAGTACCTGTGGCATAGCTTGTAAACTGTTTCTTTGTTCTGCTGTTAAATTACTCAGCATGTTTCCCCTCTTCTTCCTGCTGTTGTCCTTTCCACAGCTTTATCTGATTAATCCACTATTTTATCCACTATATCCACAGGCTTTTCCACACCAGCAATGCGCTTATATGTGGATATTTCCCGTTTATCCACAATATCCACAGGCTTATGCACTATAAAAGACACTTGTTTAGCCTAATTTCAATGATGGATTAGCGTTCAAGTCCAATGGACTGAAGCTACCGGCCTGATACATAAAATAACCGCGGCAGGCAATCATTACAGCATTATCGGTACACAAAATCGGTGTCGGATGCACCAGCTGGGCACCAATCTCCTCCATAGCCTTTGCCAGTGTGTTTTGCAAAGTTTTATTGGCAGAAACGCCGCCGGCCAGCACAATTTTATTGTAGCCTGTATACTGCATTGCATGCACCGCTTCCTTAACCAATGCATCAACAACAGCTCTCTGGAAGGATGCCGCAACATCGCTGCGGTTCACCTCACGTCCTGCCTGCTGCTGATTATGCAGATAATTGATTACGGCGGATTTCAGACCGCTGAAGCTGAATTCGTAAGGCCTATCCAGACGTGCTACTGGAAAATCAATAGCATGGTCATTGCCGCCCAATGCCAGACGCTCTATTTCCGGACCGCCGGGATAAGGCAATCCCATAACGCGGGCAATCTTATCGAAGGCTTCACCTGCTGCGTCATCACGTGTTTGCCCCAAAAGCTCAAAGCTGTTATAGCCGGTAACCTTCAGCAATGCCGTGTGTCCGCCGCTGACAACCAGCGCCATGAACGGCGGCTTCAGCTCGCTGTCTGCCAAAAAGTTGGCAAATACATGGCCTTCAAGATGGTTGACACCTATCAACGGTTTATCCGTTGCCCAGGCCAGTGCCTTGGCAGCCGAAAGGCCGACAAGCAGCGCGCCGACCAGACCAGGTCCGTAGGTAACGGCAACAGCATCTATCTGCTCCATGCCGACGCCTGCCTGTGACAAAGCCTCGTCAATAACAGGCAAAATATTCTCGATATGCTTACGGGAAGCAATTTCCGGCACTACGCCGCCGAATTTACGGTGAATAACGATTTGTGAGGAAATAATATTGCTCAGTACCTCACGGCCGTTCTTTACTACGGCAGCCGCGGTTTCATCACAGCTGCTTTCAATACCTAAAATATATACATCCTTCTGCTCTTTATTCATGGCCTGCTCCTTCTTTATACAGCCACATTATAACTGCATTTTCATGATTGTCTTCGTAATAATTCGGACGAATGCCTTCGCTGGCAAAGCCACAGGTCAGATAAACCTTCTGCGCGGCAATATTTCCCTCGCGCACCTCCAGCGTCATAGCCGTAGCGCCAAGCTCCCAGGCCTTGTTGACTAAGGCTGCCGTCAGGCGCGTACCATAGCCCTGGCCGCGTTCTTCATCGGCAACAGCCACACGGGTAATCTGCGCTTCGCCTGCCACCAGCCAGAAGCCTGCATAACCGACAAGCTTGCCGGCACATTCCATTACCAGATAGGTAGTCAGCTCGTTGGCTATTTCATTACGCAGCATATTTTCATTCCAGGCATCATAAAATGATTGTGCCTCTATAGCAACCAAAGCCGGAATATCCGCTTCCGTCATTGCTCTGAAGCTTATTGTTGCTTGTGCTTCTTCTCCCACAATTCCTCAGCCTCCGATCTTCTGATATAGTATGGCTCCAGGCCAAAAATTTTCTTATCGTTTTCTGCATCAAATTCTGCCAAGGCAGCCAAAGCAACAGAGCTGCCTTTAGGCATACGCAATGCTTCGGGTGCCACGCTGATAAAATCAGGCAGACCGTTTTTCGCAAGCTTGCTGCACTCTCCCAAAAGCAACGCAGGGGTTCCCTGCAACGCAATTCTTTCTAATGCTTTTTCCGCACTGACAACCTCAACAGGTGCAAGCTCTACAAGCTCACCGTTGCGCCATTCATATAAGGCCTGATAAAAATTGCCCTTTTGCGCATCCAGCACCGGTGACAGAACCCTGCCTTCAAGCTGAATATTATAAGCCATAGCCTTTAAAGTATCAACTCCGTGCAGACAGCACTGCCAGCTGTAGGCCATAGCCTCCGCAGTTGCCAAACCGATACGTAAACCTGTAAAGGAACCGGGGCCCATGCTGACAGCCAAAAGCTCGATGTCCTGCTTTTGTACACCGGTACGCTGCAGCAGCTGGTCTAATTGCGGCAGCAAGCCTTCACTATGTGTCATCCCCATGTTTATCGTATATTCAGCTAAAATTTCCTTATCACGGCATAAAGCAATCGTGCACACCTTAGTGGCCGTATCAATTGCCAAAGTCAGCATCTTCTTCTACCTCCTGCAGCAGTTTTTCATATCTTTCACCTTGGGCCTGCAGCACAGCACGGCGGCCTTCACCATCATGCAGCAAAGTAATCTGCAGATATTCCTCCGGCAGTTCCTCCTTGAACAGCTCAGCCCATTCAATCAGTGTTACACCATCGCCTCCGGCATATTCCTCAAAGCCGATGTCCTCCAGCTCCTCCGGACGGTTGAGGCGATATAAATCAAAATGCCTTATTTCCAGCTCACGCCCCTGATAGACATTCATGATAGCAAAGGTCGGACTGTTGACATCCTCAGCCTCAGCACCCAAGGCCACAGCAACACCACGGCTGAGCAGTGTTTTGCCTGCGCCCAGGTCACCGCTCAGGCAGAAAACGTCACCGCTTGCCGCATGCTTGCCCAAAAGTCTTCCCAAGGCTTCTGTTGCAGCGCTGTCCTGCAAATAAATTTCCATAACCAACTCTCCTCACATTTGGCAAAAGCACTTGCCATAGTAATCAATAATTTGAAAAAGCGGCACCAGACTTACCAGTACCGCTTCTTTGTTTTTTACAATAAAGTTGTATTACGCGTCAGCGGATCCTCAATATCCATATGACCACTCAAGGTAATAGCCTTTTTACCTTCTATCAGAATCTGTACCCGTTTAATTTCCGGAAACTCTGTCAAGGTATTGGTAATAGCGTAGCAAAGCATCATCTCACCATAGGATCCTTGTCCCTTCTTTGCCAGCTCGCGCGTAAAATCAGCATAGGCAGTGCCGTCCTGCTCAACTTTAAGACTGCGCACCTTAGTACCGATAGGTACAACATCATCCATCTTCGCGTCCTGCGGTTTAGTAGTCACCAAAGCAATCAAAGCATTTTCCGGCAAACTTTTGCCGTTATCCTTCATCGTAATTTTTTCCGGTAACAGCTTTTCGCTGCCATCGGAAGCTGCACGATAAACAATAAAGCTGATATCCTTTTTTTCCTGCACTGCAGCAGTGGCCGCATTCTTAGCATCCTCTTTCTGCGGAACATTTTCACTGCAACCGCTTGCTATTACTGCACACAAAAGCAGCATCAATAAAATTAGCTTTCTCATTCTTGCCGCCTCCGTATTATGCAAAATATTTTTCAATGCCTTCAGCAATCAGACGAGCTGTCTTCTTCTGGAACCATTGTCCCTTCATCAAGGTCAGCTCCTTTTCATTACTGATAAAGCACATTTCTACCAAAACTGCCGGCATACTGATACGCTTGATAACATAAAAGTTTGCCTGACGTACACCCAAATCATCTACACCAAAATTAGCTGCCAGCTTATTTTGGATATTTTGGGCTAAGCGCAAATCATTATCGGTTTTCGGATAGTAGTATGTAGAAAAACCACCAACATTTTTATTGACCGAAGAATTAATATGCAGGCTGACGAACATATCCGAATTATATTTTTCGCCAACGTTTACACGTGCCTGCAGTTCCTCTGCATCACTGGCATTAGGTCCGAACACATCAACATCGGTAGTACGCGTCATATAAACCTTGGCACCCTTATCTTCCAGAATTTCCTTAACTATTTTTGTAATAGCCAAGGTGATATTTTTTTCTTTAGTGCCATCACTGCCGATAGCGCCTGGATCGCTGCCGCCATGGCCTGCATCTAAGGTAATAATTTTACCGTCAAGACCGCCGCTTGTGCGGAACCTGCCGTTTCCTTTGATTACCGCAAGCTTATCAGTATCAGATTTATTAACCGGTTTATTTACTGTTGTTTCTGTTTTGGCAGCAGCAGTATTTTTCTTATTATCGTTTTTCTTTTTACTGCTGCTCTTCTTTTTATCCGCTTTCTTATCCGCTGCGGTACTTGTTTTTATAACGGTATTTTTCTTGATACTGCTGTTAGTCTTTGTTGGACGATTGCTTACTACCGGTCTGTTGCTTACAACAGTAGTTGCAGCACCGTAACCGCTGTAGGAAGCCTGGCGCGGCGTAACATCAAGCACTACACGGAATGGACGGCCTGTTGCAGGATCCTTCTTTAAGACGAAAGCCTTATAGCTTTTTTCCAGCAGGCGCTGTTTCAACGGTACACGCACAACCGTATAGCTGCCTTTATCCACAATTTTCAAGGAATCAGCCAAAGAGCTTTTTACAGCCTTACTATGCGGCACCTGCGCTCCCTTATCAGCATTCACCGTCAGATTCAGCGTATCGCCTTCCATATCAACAGCATAGCCTGCAGTATCCGTTACATCAACAACAATACGCAGAACGTCTGCTTTATTGACACCCCATTTTACATCTGTTATCTGCGCCGCCTGAGCAACTGCGCCTAAAAGCATACAGCAGGCCAGCAGCGTCAGCAGGAAAATCTTGCGCAATAGTTCCACCTCGCAAACTTACACACTCTTACCGAAGATTTTACTTCAACAATTTATTTTAACACTAATTACAGAAGTCTGTAAACAAAATTACCGGTAAAGCATTAATTACCCTTCAAAACCTCACAGCGAGCCTCCGGCAAAAGCTGCGCCAGCTCACCTGCTGCCAGCCCGATATCAATGCCGCTGATATCTGCAGCCTTTCCGTGCAGGTAAACGCCGCAAACAGCAGCCTCCTGCAGAGTAATCTCCTGCGCTGCCAGACCGGCAATAATACCTGTCAGCACATCGCCGCTGCCACCTGTAGCCAAAGCACTGGAGCCGGTGCTGTTTACATAAACAGTGCCGTCTGGACAGGCAATAACGGTCGGCGCTCCCTTGAGCACCAGCACAGCATTCCATTCTTTAGCATATTGTGCTGCAATATTGATACGGTCAGCATTAATTTCGCTGATTTCCTTGCCGATAAGACGTGCCATTTCACCGGGATGCGGAGTCAGCACCTTTGCTGCCTGCATCTCGCTCAAAATTTCTGTATGTCCCTGTAATGCTGTTAATGCGTCCGCATCAATAACAACAGGTACCTGCACCTGCAGCAGGATATCACGCACCACCTGCTGTGTGCTTTCGCTTGTGCCTAAGCCTGGGCCGATTGCCAGTACATCGGCAGCATTAGCATTTTTAACTACATCGCCTGTTGCGCCGCCGCCAAGGATACCGGGCATACGCTCCAGCAGTCCGTGTACCATAACCTCAGTAAGCTTGCCTGCAAGCACATCACGGCTGCTGAGCGGAGTATAAAGCGCTACCAGGCCTGCACCGGCCTTAACTGCGGCGTAGCTGCTCAAAGCAGCAGCACCTGTGAAGCCAGGGCTGCCGGCACAGATAACAGCACGTCCTGCATCGCCCTTATGCGCATCTGCTTTACGCAACGGCAGCAGCTCGCGCACAATATCGTCTGTCAGACGATATTTTTTGCTGGCACATTCCTCTACCATTTTTGCAGGCATACCTATATCTGCCAGCTCAATATCACCGCAATACTCACGGCCGGGATAGAGCAAAAGACCGGTTTTTAACAAAGCCATCGTCACGGTTTTATCCGCACGTACAGCATTTTCAGAAGCAGCGCCGTTGTCTGCATTTACACCTGTTGGTACGTCAACTGCTACAATATATTTTTCGCTGTCATTTATCAGTCTGCAGGCACGCAACAAATCGCCCTCAAGCTCGCCATGAAAGCCGGTTCCTGCTAAAGCATCAACCAAAATATCAGCCTTCGCAGCAGCAAGCTCAGCTACCACCCAGTCATCCTCGCCGGCAATAGCCTCTACCTTAGCATCAGTTTTTTGCAGCATTGCAAGCTCTGCCGCAGCATCACCAGTCACAGCCTCGAGTGCCTTGCCTACGACAAAAACGCGCACTCTTGCACCGTAATTTTGCAGCCAACGGGCAGCACCGAAGCCATCACCGCCATTATTGCCGCCACCGCAAAAAACAACTACGCTTTCGCCATCCAGCTCATCCAAGCTATCATTGACAGCATCGGCAACAGCCTGCGCTGCATTATCCATCAATAAGATTCCCGGTACAGCATATTCCGCTGTCGCCAGTTGATCAAGCTGTTTCATTTCCTGTACGTTTACTAATTTCATTTTCCATCCTCCATTATTACATACGCCGTAGCAAGTTCTCTGCTATGGCTTAAGCTGATTTGTATATTTTTTACTCCAAGCTGTTTTGCCAGCATCGCAAAGTGACCGCTAAGCTGTACTAAAGGCTTGCCCAGCCCATCATTGTCTACGGCTATTTCCTGCAGCGAGCCTTCGCGCAGACCGGTTCCCAATGCTTTCAGCACTGCTTCTTTAGCAGCAAAGCGTGCTGCAAAGCTTGCTGCCGCCTGCTGTCCTCTTCTTTGACAATAGGCAGCTTCCTCAGCAGTAAACACTCGCCGGATAAAAGATTCGCTCTTTATTGCCCGGGCAATACGTTCTATTTCGATAATATCACAGCCTATGCCTACTATCATTTGCTTTCACTCCTTCACACAGCTTCGTAACTATTATTAATTCTTGCAAGTATATCCAAAATCCTTTTTTTATTTTTGTTTTTCACAAAGATATTGCAAAATTTAAAGAGATTCTTCTTTTACCACAGATATCGGCAAGCTTAACTTCTTCATCATTGCAAAAATCCCCGGCATTGCATCAGCACGCAATACCGGGGAAATATTTTTTTATTAAGCTGCTGTTAAATCAGAAGCAGGCAATCTGTCCGTCTGTACGCTTTTCGGTTGCACCGCACAGCACGCCATCCTCATCACGGATAATAATCTGTCCGCGGCCCATATGATACGGGTCGGGCTGAACCACAACGTTATGGCCCATACGCTGCAGCTGACGGATAATGTGGTTAGGAGTATCCTGCTCAACTTCTACAGTTTTACCGCCAATCCACTGCCATCTCGGCGCATCCAACGCCTGCTGCGGATTCAGGCCGAAATCAATCATGTTCATAGCAACCTGAACATGAGCCTGCGGCTGCATAAAGCCACCCATAATACCAAAGGCACTCACAGCCTGACCATCTTTGGTCATGAAGGCAGGAATAATGGTGTGGTACGGACGCTTGCCACCCTGCAAAGCATTCGGATGATTTTCATCAAAGGAGAAGTTCTCGGCACGGTCATTAAAGGAAATAGAAGTACCGGGTACAACGATACCGCTGCCGAAGCCACGATAATTACTCTGAATCATGCTGACCATATTACCTTCGGCATCAGCGGTGCAGAAGTAAACAGTGCTGCTGTAGCGCGGGTCGCCTACAACCGGCTCCAGTGCTTTATCATTAATCAGAGCACGGCGGTCTGCGGCATAGCGCTCGCTCAAAAGCTGCTCGGCAGTAACCTTCATGTAGGAAGGCTCGGCAACATATTCTTTAGTATCAACAAAGCTCAGCTTCATAGCTTCGATTTGCTTGTGCATTGTTTCTACAGTATCGCGTTCGGTAAAGTTATAGCCCTTGAGAATATTCAGCGCCATAAGTACGGTAATACCATGACCGTTAGGAGGCAGCTCCCAGATATCGTAGCCGCGATAGTTAACGCTCAGCGGTTCAACCCATTCCGGCTTATAGGCTTCAAGGTCGCTCTTGCGCAGGAAGCCGTTATGTTCTTGCATAAAAGCGTCAATCTTATCTGCCAATTCACCTTTATAGAAAGCATCACCATAGGTTTCGGCAATCAGGCGCAGGCTTTTTGCCATATCAGGATTCTTGAATACTTCGCCAGGCTGCAGCCAATGTCCGTTAGGCTCAAAGGTATCAAACCAGCCTTTGAATTCCGGTCTATCTTTATATTTGGTATAGAAGCCGTCAGCCTCTTCCCACAGACGGCTCATGTTCGGAGAAACAGGATAGCCGTTTTCCGCATAGTTGATGGAGGGTTCCATAACAGTTTTGATAGGCAGCTTGCCAAACTTTTTATGAATTTCCATCCATGCGCCTACAGCACCCGGAACGTTAATCGGCTCAACACCATAGGGAGGAATTTTATCAAACCCACGTTCCTTCAGGGCTGCGATAGAAGCAGCCATCGGTGCCGGGCCGCTGCCGTTAATACCATACAGCTTGCCCTTATACCAGATAAGTGCAAAGCAGTCACTGCCCAGGCCATTACCGGTAGGCTCAACTACAGGCTGACAGGTTGCAACAGTAATAGCGGCATCAATTGCGTTACCGCCCTTAAGCAAGGTTTGCAGGCCTGCGGAAGCAGCGGTAGGATTACCTACGCATACCATACCGTTTTTAGCATAAACAACACTACGTTTAGAAGCATACGGATAATTTTGTGCATCAAATTTCATTGCTATTCTCCTTTACCAACTTACAGGAATTTCTCTAAAATACCGGCAGTAATTACCGAGAAGGTAGTAACGGTAGCAAAACCGCCTACAAGATATTTCGGCATAATGGCATCGTTTACAACCTGCCTTTCCTCTTCCGTTTCACCTGTAGCGATCGCAATTTCGTTTGCTACCAGATAGGTTGCCGGGAAGCCCAAAAGCTGCATTACGGCTACGCCCATAGCCAGGTTTCTGTTGCCCAGGATTTTCCACAGCGGCAGAATATAGAAGAACAGGAAAAGTACAGCAAATACCACGATAAATACCATAATGGTATTAAAGCTCAATACAATCAAATCACTGACTTTAATTTTTGCCAGAGAAGGAATAATTACCGCAAATACACCAACGTTAAAGATACCGGAGGATTTTGCATGATCCAGGATTTTCGGCGGAACAAGGCCGGTGCTGCCAATTACTGCACCTAAAATCAAAGACCAAATAGTAGCGCTCAGACCGGTATATTTTCCGATAACGAATGCCAGCCAACTGAAGAAGGCTGCGATAGTCAGAGAAGCAAAAGGACCATAGAATTTTTTGTGTTTTTCAAAGAAGGTTTCTTTAGGAGCTGCACCGCCATGCACATCTTCCTTCGGTGCATAAGGATTAACACCGGTACGACGGAATTCCGCCAATGCTTCCTTAGCAGCACGCAGGCCAAAGTAAGAAGCAACAGGAGTACCAAAGAATTTTTACACAGCGTACAAAACAGTACCCAAAGCAGCAGCCATAGCAAAGCCTTTATCCATAGCAGCGCTGGTCATAATCTGAGTAGCAACGATACCGCCGTTGATAATAGGAATGCTGACAATAGTTTCCTGATAGCCGATTACGGGAATCAGCACAACGCTGCCGGCAATCAAAACAATCATGGATAAAACAGCAACTGCAACTGTGCGCCATTCAGCAATCAGCTGCTTAATATTCAGGCTGGTACCCATGCTGAATACTACGAAAATCAAAGACCATTTACCAATGTCGGTAAGACCGGCAAGCTTAATAATATCCGGCGGCAGAACACCTGTCATAAAACCAACAAGGAAAAGCATCAGGCTGACAAATACAGCAGATACCTTTGCTTTTGTTGCAACACCCAACACATCACCAATGCCAAAAAGCAACAGGCAGATGAATAAATAAAAAAACATACTTGTAAACAAAACAATACCCCTTTCAAAACATATATACTATTTCAGTCCGAAAATAGACCGATTTGTTTTAGTATATATGTTTCATAGGTTTTCGACAAGCGAAAATTACATTTTTATATAATTTTAACCACGAGCATTTCTTTGTGTAAACTTATTAACATTTAAGCAAAGCACAATTCCAAAATATCTGATTATAGTGTTTGAGGAGGCAAATCGTATGCATAAACCGTAAATTCCTTTGAAATACCGAAATTAAAGCATCATAAGCTGTACTATTCACACCGGCTTTGATTGCAATAACAAAATGCCAGCCAAAACGGTGTTTCACAAATAGAACCCCCACCAACACAGACAATACAAAAACTCCGCAACCGAAACAGTTGCGGAGTAATTTGTGCGATTTGTGTTTGTGATTGGTGCTTGACAGTAAACCAAAAATTAACGTTTGGTAAATTGAGCATCCTTATTTTAAGTCATTCTTTACGCTATTTGTTACATACCTGTTGCATACTATATGTGCTTTATACGTGCTCATTTCACTTTTAAGGTTTACAGTTAGGCTTCCATCTGCGCCAGCCAAGCGTCAAGAACTTTTCCCTCTGATGCGTCCGGGTCGTTTATATACGCTTTTGCCATACGCACGTAGTTGTTAGTGTCGCTTCCAAGAATTTCAGCAAAATCACTATGCAGCATATTCATAACATAGTACCAATCAGCTTTACAACGTATTCCCTGTTGGTCTGCAAATTGGCTAGTCTGTTCAAACGTCCAATGTTCGCCACACGTACCGTCAATGTTCTTCATTTTGGAAACTGCCTTTTTTGCAAGCTCTTCGTCAAAATGCGGGCCATAAGCCACACAATGCAGCTTATAAGCGGTGTCCCAAAACAGCCTCGGGCAGCGTCCGCGCACTTCTTCTAACGCTTCACAAACTATTTCTTCCATCTCTGTTATCTTTACTGGGTCAGCGCTTACCTTCTCCCAATATTTCTTTAGTTTGTGCATAACGTCGCCCCCTTACGCCATTTTTACAACGCTCAAAGATACATTGCTGATAGTGCCTGCTGCCGTAGCCTGCACCTGCAACGCTGCATTATTATCAATCACACAGCAACTAGGCAATACTCTAAGCAGTGTAGCAAAGGAGATATTATATGTATCGCCTGTTGCACCGGTTACTGTTGCTTCTGCTCCCGGTACTGCTACACCATTACGAAGAAGATTTAAACCTATATCGCCTGCCGCAGTCGGGGTAATATCAGCGTTCAAAGTCACAAGGTAAAGTCCCTGGATAAGGTTAACGCTTGTACTTCCTGCCGGATGCTTAATAGATACGCCAGTCAGAAGATTGTTAGTAGGGAAGCCGACAAAGCCGTTCGCTGCAACAGTCTGCGCCGCCGTTGCTACCGTTGTTAATGCGGATTTCTGATTGCAAATCATTTGTTTTCACCTCTTTATTAAAGCAATAGGGACGGCCTGCACCGTCCCTTGCAGTGCAGTTAATGCACATAACTTATTATTTTCAGCCTGCGTTATACGCACAGCCACAAGCACCGGCTACGTTAGCAGCAATGCTTTGATACGGGCTATTCGTAATATAAGCCGGTTGCGGATAAGGTCTTAATGTACCGATAAGATTTGCACTCTGCGCCTGTTGAGATAATTGGAAGTTTGCAGTCTGCAAGTCGCGGTCACGGTCTGCCAGCTTGTCGCGCAAGTCTTGGATTTGGTTGGCAATCAGAACTGCTCTGGTCTTTTCGCCGTCCTCTTTTACTGCGGTGACAATATCGCAGGTATTACGCGCGTTCTCATAGCGCACTGCGTCAATATTTCTGTTAGTTTCGCAGCAGCATTGCTGTTGAGCAAAACGATTTTCGGAAAGCTGACTGCCTAACTGATAGCCGGTCTGCATAATGTCACGTTGTACACCATTAAAACCATTCAGCATAGTGCTGTTCTGAGCGTAGAAGCCGTCACACAAACCATTTTGAACGCCACGAATACCTTCTTTAATATCCTGCATAGAAAATTGGTCTGCGATTTGGTCACGTGTCATACTGCCATTAGCAAAGATTTCTGCGCCCATATTGCCGCGGTTATTCCAATTACCGCCCCAGCCGCCCATAAGAGCGAAAAGAACGATAATCCACATAAACCACATACCGCCGCCCCAGCAGTCGCCGTAGTTGTTGTTTCTGTTCATGTCCATTACCGGAACAATGTTTGCACCTTCCATGATAAAATTTCACCTCCAGGAATTATATGTAAAGCTCATTGCGCGCATTAGAGCTTTAAACCGAATTGACTTAAAAACTGAGTAAACTGTTCGTCACTCATGCCGCGTTGCCTTGCAAGGTTACGTACAGTTTCTTTTAACTGCACTTCGTTCTTGCCTTGCCCCATTTGCATCGCGCGGCTCATCATAGGATTCTGCTGTGCTAATTGTGTAAGCATCATCATAGGATTACCGCTGTTCTGTAACATTGCCATTATCTGCATCGGGTTCATGGTTCATCCCTCCAATCTGCTTTTCCAATCTGTCCACACGTTCTACTAATCTATCTACAATGTTTTGTTCAGCATATGCAGGCTGCTTCTGCGAATTGTTAATTTGATATACTCTGAAAATCGGCAGGCCGTCTAAGCCTATAAGTTTTTCGTAAATCTTTCCTTCGGCAGGGCATGGAAAGAAAGTGCTCGTTCCGTCCAGGTCAATTTGAGCTGCCTTTGCTTCATCCATGCCGGTAACAATTCTGCCTTTCAATGTCATAGGCATAGGCTGCTGCATAGTTGGTTGATACATCTGCTGTTGCTGTTGCTGCAAATAATTCAGCCGTTGCTGCATCTGCGGTGTTGCTCCCATATAAGGGTTATATTGTCCGTACATACTTATCACCTCACTTATAGTGTAACTGATTTTTAGCAAAACAATCCCTATATATTCCCCATAAAAAAAGAACCGCCCTAAAAAGGACGGCTCCCCGCATTTAAAGGAATGATAATACATTTGTTATTCGTTTATACGCAGTATTAAGTTCCTTGTCTACCGTTTTAACAGATACATTCAGCTCCGCTGCTATCTGATAATTGGTCAAGCCTTTCACAAATTTCAGTTCGCAAATTTCTACCTGTCGTGGTGTTATCTTTGCCTCCACCAATACCGCGCTGAATGAACGCCGCGTTGAAGTTTGCAACCAATCCCGCGTGTTCTTCAGCAGTGTGTCCATTTTGTTGTCACCTACCTACATACAAATAAAAGCAATAGCTGTTGCCACCCAACCAATCAAAGCGGCACAGATGAGTTTCCTTTGAAAAGCAATAGTTTCTACATAACCTTTTAATAACATTGTAATAATGCCTGCCGGTATTTGTTCCTTTTCATCCATCGTAACACCATCCAATAATTTTATTTTGCAGCTGCACAAAGCAAGAATAATAATGCACTGCTTGCATAAATATTCCGTTGGCATTTAATTCTCTTTGCTTCCCGACGTTCTAATTCCATTTGCTCTGTCAACTTCTTGTATAATGCTTCGCTGTGATTCAATGATTCCTCGGCACTCGCTAATGAGTGTTTGGAGTTCATCAGCGCTTCTTGCGTTAGATTGAGCTGTTTCTTCGCTTCGTTCAACTGCGTCAACAGTTCTGTCGACGTGTTCTTCTGCTGCTTCAATTTCTCGTCTGCCAGATTCAACTTCGCTTCCAGCAGATTCGTTTGATTTTTGAATTGATTCCACTGTTCGATTGACAGCGTTATCCGCTGGGGCGCCGCTTCTGCTGTGCCACCGCCAGTAAATGTCATTGCAGATAAGGAAAAGACCAGCAACAATAAGACCAATCTTAACAGCTTTATCAATCTTGCGTTTTGTTTCATCTTTCATTATTACCTCATATAAATATCTATATTTGCAAAATATAATAAATCGCGTCAGAAGCACAAACTTCGCCTACAAGCGGCTTTAGCTCGCCGCAGGATAAATCATAAGCGGCACTAAATTTAAAACGCTCATAGGCGAAGTATTTTTGTGCGAATTTACGCCTTTTGTAGAAGATTATTATTATGTGCCTGGTAGTTTGTTATAATCCGAAATAATGATGCAATGCACCAAGAGTAAAGCCTATAATAAGGCCTACCCAAAATTTTTTGTCAAGCACAAACATTTTCAGTTCTTCCATTGTATCACCTCCAATCATTGTAGAATGTGTCACCGGCTATTACGCAAATAAAAATACCAGAAAATGCTACACGTATAGGAGAGGGAATAACTAAACCTCTTGTCGGTGACTGTATCTAAAGCATAAGCTTTAAATCATCTTCCGTTGCCAGCATACCCATAAGCAGGTACGCCGTATGGTGTTGTTAAGTCAATGCCAGCGACGTACTGATACGTAGCTTCCGCTCTATTGGCGTAACCTGCTCTATACATCTCGCCAACATCGGCGGCAACCCAGTAGTAGTTTTTAAACAGTTTATAGAGTGCTTCCAGACTGCGCAGGTCAACGTGCATATATCTGTTAGCCAAAAAGCGCTTAACTACCCAAGTAGATGTAGGGCACCACATTCCGGCATAGATAATGCAACGTGTATCGTCCAACGTCGGCACCTGCTGCAGCACATCGACGTATTGCAGGCAGTCACGGGAAAGCTGTTCCAACTGTGCCTGCTGTCCTGCTTCACTTCTTAACAACTCTTTAAGCATCGGCAGCTCGCCGCTTGCTTTAATATCAATATAAGTTCTGCCAATAAATTCTTCACCGCCGGGAATAGCTCTCAAAAGCTCATCGGCTCTATTCCCTTCCCATTGGCTCACACCGATTGACGGGTAATTATAGGCGGTTGATTTGGCGATGCTGTCATAACCGCCCTCGATGCCTGTCGCGATTAAGCCTTTGGCGATTTCCGTTGCAAGATTTTTGTTCCAGTCCATAGCTATCACCTCACTCACTTTTTAAGCAGCGGTTGGAAGTCTTCTTATATACATCCTCATACATCTCTTGCTTGTCGCCGTTATAGGTGTACTCCGCATAGATGCCATCACCGCTCAAGGTCGTAGACAGTAACGCCTTATAATTCTGCAACGTCTTGCACGCCCAGACCACAAACACATTCTCAAGGGTAATATGCTCTTTGCTATTATGGTTGTACCACTCTACTAATTTGTTTTTACACACGGATTCAAAATGTGCCATACCTGTAATAATCATTGTTTATTCCTCCTTCGTGATTTTAAAAGTTCTCGTTTCAATCGCCTTGTTCCCCAACTGAACCAACAGCAGCGCTACCATGCCCAGCGTGCAGCTTTCGTAGTTGCCCCAAGTGCGGGCAAAAAACGCCAGCCACAAAGTCACCAGCACCCAAACAACAAAGCCAATCACAGCGCAGATTCTGCCTACGCTGTAAGCGTTATCGTTCTTTTTCAACATGTTAATCAATTTACGCATGACACTTACACTCCTTGCATTTTTCATCATGTCCTTTTAAATCATAGTTAGGCAGTTCATTTAATTGCTCCATTAAACTATCAATGACGCCATTATCTCCAAGCGCCTCGTAACTCCGGTAGCAGGCGTCGATGCTTTCTTTTGCGTAGATTGGTATCCAACCTTTATCCTGAACATAATGATTATAAGCCTGGATAATTCTGTCACGTAATAAAGCTTGCAGTCCTGCTTTTAAAGCATCATTTTGTTTTTTCTTTTGTCTGTACATCGTAATAAGCAGCGTTATTACGCAACCGGATATAACGTTAATAATAGAGTTTAACGCAGCATCCAAAGATTGTTCCACCATTTCACTACACTCCTATAAATTAAATTTCAAGCGTCACAGTTTCTACATCTGCTGCCGTAGTTGCTTCCTCAACTTTTTCTTTCGCTATACGATATGCAGTATGCAATTTGTTTGAGCGCACTGCTACGGCAGCAATAATCATCTTTAAATCATTAGCTGTCACTGGTGTATCGGCATTGTCTGCCGTAGTCCACTCTATTGTAGTTTCCTCGCCTTGCAGTTCCAACGCAATAATTGCAGCGTTGATTCTGTCACGGGCTTTACTGTCAAAGTCATAACTATGTCCATTGTATTCAATGGGAGTAACCTCTGCTTTATCACGCTGATATTTAAGCTCCGCAATCTTGCGTTGCTTAATTACTTCTAAGGGTTCTTCCTCATGCGTGATGATTACGCCTAATTCTGCTAAGGATTCATCGCTGATTGATAGTGGGATGAAAATACCCTCTTTGCCTAAGGCTTCTGAAAGTGGGTAAATGCTAGAGTAGGTTTGGTCTTTGTGTTTATATTTTGTTTGCATTTTGTTTCTCCTTTGCTTAATAATCTTCAACTGTGGGTGTCATCGCATTTATTGCTTTACCCCATGAAAAAGTCACACCAGATGTAGACAGACAGTCAAAATGCAATGTATAGGTTTTATTTGGTGTTACACCTACAATGGAATCAATATTTTCATGGTCTACGTTGACACCACTATCATCAGCATCTGAGTAGCCTTCACCCCATTTATTATTGCTTGTTGTATTTTTAATAACAGCATAATAGGTAGCTGATGCCTCATTCTCAGCATAATCAACCTCTGCAAACACTTTGATTCTTTTAATACCTAGCGGAACAGTAAAAGCTATTGTTTTATCATCTACTTCATCATAATTCCAATGCTTATTACCATCCTTAATATTTACTTTACCAAAGAACAATCTTCTCATTATGTACCACTTCCTAACTTATGAGCCTGTACAATACTTACAACACCATTAGGGTTCTTTATCATCCAGACAGTCAGAAGTGTACCAGAGCCGGAAATAGCAATATCGCTTGCGCTACCTATGTATGTCATAGTGCCTGCACCACTGATAGTCAGAGCATGGTCAGCATCAGCAGTAAAGTATGCAGAGAATACAATAGATTCATACGTACCAAGCAACATAGCAAAATTAGAGAGATTAAGAGTAAAATCACCATTTGTTGTATACCACATTGTATCAGTTACCGGTGTATCGCTAGTACCTTCTACAAAATAGCCGGTATGGCAGGTGCGGAAGGTCTTTGTATTATAAAACTCCTGCACTGCCGTCCATGTATTTGCAGAGGATGTACTTACACCACCAGTAACTGTAATAGTTACATTACCACTATCATCGGGTGCTGTGCCGTTGACAGATTTAACCACACCACTAATATCTGCTTTCTTAGCATAGGTATCAACGATGATATTACCTGCACCATCATGGGTTGCTGCTGCTGCTGTTTCAGTTTTACCTAATTTATTATCTAAGGCTTCTTTGATAACCTTATTCTGTACAGGATTAAGACTTGTAGCACTTAATGCAGCATCCACCTCAACAGAAGTGCCACCGCCAGCACCCGGCTGTCCTCTTGGAATCGTAAAGTTCAAGATAGCGTTCGTAGAAGTACCACTATTAGAAACAACTACGTTAGTACCGGGTTCACCTGTGGTCACGCTACCAATCGTGATAGTAGCAGCAGTGCCTGTATCGCCTTTTGCGCCTTTAATATTCACGCTTGCAGGATTCGCCAGACCTGCTTTATTTGTCCAGCTCAACACGCCACTAGCAGATACACTAGGCAAAAACACATTGACATTTTCGCTGTAGTTTTTAGCATTTGCTGCATAAATACTAGTGGCATCTCGGTAACTCTTTGCTTCGCTTGCGCTACTACTTGCGCTAGTTGCAAAGTTGTTAGCATTACTTGCAGCAGACTGTGCCGCTTCCTTGCTGGCTTCTGCATTGGCTTCGCTTGCCTTCGCGTTGGTTGCAGATGCCGCAGCGTCAGCCTTGGCGGTTAATGCCTCCTGCTTATAACCACTCGTCAGCTCCGCATTTTCAGCAGCGCTTGCAGCAGATAAGCTCGCGTACTGTGCGCTGTTACCTGCTACGCCTGCTGATTCGAATGCACTATCTTCACTCTTTGCTGCCGCAGTTGCGCTTGCAGCGGCACTCTGTGCTTGTGCTTGAGTCTGCGCGTAAACACCTTGCGCCAATGGCAAAACCTTTGCCGGGTCTTCCGACAATTCAAGAGTTTTTCCGTCGTCGCTAATTCTAAAGCTTTTGCCATTCTCCCACGGAATTGTTGTATCAATATCAGCACTTTTGCTTACACTGATTTTTAAGCTTCTGCTGGTAACGTCGGTAAGCTGTTGCGCAATCATCGTCAGTTTATCGCCAATATCTTCAACCTGGTTAAAAGGATATTGGTCTGGCAAATCTGTTTCCTGCGTTACCGGCACTTCCCTATAAATCGTCAGTTTCCAACCTGTCGGAAGCACCGGCGGTCGTTCGCCTTCCGGCACTTCTGCACCGACTGCGTAACCCGGATAACGTACAACGCTTTTTTCAACGTCAACATAATAATCTTTAGTCAGCAGCTTTTCTTTGCCGTCTGCGTCAGTCAATAAAACTTTAATGTCTGTTCGGTCTAAAATTTTAAACTGATACGCAAACTCTGTTGCATTTCCATTGCCGTTATATGTGATTCTGTTATCGACATGAGCAAACATAATAGCAACCCCTTTCGTTTATTCATAAAAAGAAAATGTCTATCTAAAAATTAGATAGACATTAAATGATTTACTTTCTTTAATTTTAGCACACAATTTTGCTAACTTTAGCAATGAGCATTTGTGAAATTCTTATGTACATTTTATAGCGATTGCGATATACTATAATGCAAAGAAAGGAGTGCTTTATATGCCTATACTTTTTATGCTTATCATGCTTGTACTAATTTGGTTTGGCTTTCACTTACTCGCTGCAATCATCACGAGCGTAGCGCCGGGAGCAGCGTTTCTGTTTCACGATAACGGCATAGCCACATTCATTTTTTCTTTATCATTGTTTATGGGCTTTCCACTCGTGGTCTGCGTGCCTATCGCCATTATAGCAGGGTTCATCTTCGCTGAAACGTGGTACACAACTGTGCTGCAATATCTCACGCTTGAAGCAATGCTCGCCATTCTCTCTGTAATCGCGACGCTCGTTTTTGGCGCAGGCTCAGAAATAGCCGAATCAATATCACGCAAAAGAAAATAAACCAGCATATTCATTTTAAATCTGGCAGTTTTTACACTGCCAGATTTTTTTATTTTACTACTTCTTTACCATAAGCTACTGCTCGTGTTTACGTTCGGAACGCGGGCGACGCTTAATCAAGTCTTGCAGTTCAAAGTCCATATTATCCTCAGCAATATCTAGGCTATTGAATAGGATATTGACGATACCAGCAGGAACGCCGCGCCATGCGCCAAAAACATACGCCGCCTGCTCTGCTAGTTCACCCGGGCCTTCTTCGCCTTGGGCAACTTTGCCTGCACGTCTTATAACTGTAAAGCCTTTGTCCATCAAGCCTTGCACCGCTGTCAATCTGTAGCCGTAGTTTCTCATACCTAGCAAGGTTTGCACGCCAACATTCGCCGCTTGCACAACGGGGCCGCCCATAGACAACGGGTAGTTGATAAGCTCTTTTGACAATTTGCGATAACCGTCCTCGTCTTTCTCAAAAGGAGCGGTTAAGGAAAGCTCTGCTATAGCCACGTTCAGGAAGCACACGCTGAGAAATTTGGCACCAACAAAAGCAATCAGCCGTTCAGCCATTTCTTTTTTCTCGCCGCTATTCCATAACCTTTTTACAATATGTGCCTCTCTGTCCCATTGGTTAAACTGCGTATTGAAAAATCCCTGGAACATCGTAAACACTCTGAATAAGCCGCTGCTACGTTGCAGGCTTGATACATCGTGAATACGGCTGCTGCCTAACGTGCGGCGAATAACAGTATTCGCAAAGTCTAGTGCTTCCTGCTCTGTCTTGCCTTCGTTGATTTTCTTCATGTATGCTTCTGCAAATACCGGCTTTGCAGTCATCATGTCAGTGTAGCCTAAAAGCAATGCGCCATATTTCAGCGTCTTTTTCTCAATCGGGCCAAGGTCAGAACGCTTCTGAATATCCCTTAACGTAATGTCTGGCGCTTGCGAACGCTCACGCATAAAAGCGCTTTTTGCACAAATAGCGTCTACTTCTGCTCTGCCTTCACCTGTAAAGCTGCGAAGTAAAGCTCTGAAAGTGTCGGCATGAGTAAAGCCTTCTGTGCTATTACCATAAAGAAATATGTTAGTAGTGTTCTGCATTGCCGCTTTAAAGTTAAACATAATAGCCATATTCATTGTGGCATTACGTAAAGCGTTGGCAATCTTTGTAAATGTCTTTTCTGCCATGTACGCTGTCTTATTGCCGTATGGGTTAGCGCAAGCCTGCAAAAACTCTCTAAAAAGTCTTACGTTGGTATCGCCTAAACGCTCAACCATGTTGCGGTAAATATCCTCATCGTTCAGTATCTTTCTGAAATCAAGCATTGTTTCACGATAACAAATATCATGAATGTATTTTTTTACCGCCGTAACCTCACTGCCGCGCGATAAGTCTACGGGATATTTGCCACCGGTACGTGCTTTACTTGCGCTAGTATCCGTAGTCAAAGTCCGTTGCGGCGGTCTGCTGCCTTCTTCGGTGCTGTCGATTCTGTCAAATTTGCCGGGCATACTGCCGGTGCGTGTATCACGTTCCAACGGGAAGTAGCCGCCGTCAAACACCACGCTTTCGCCGCTTGCAAGCTTCATCACCAGCGGTGACGCTTCAATCTTCGGCGGTTCAAAGCCTTTTGTTCTGCGGTTGACTTCTGCCAGCATGGGCCAGAATTTACTTGCCGCATTGATACGGGCCTGCGCATAGGCAATATCTTCTTTAGTCAGATGCTTGCATAAAAACTCTATAAGGTTTTGTTTAGTTTGCAGCATTGCTTCTTCTCTGCCTATAAGCTCCGATTCTTCCACCCATATATCGGAATTCTTTACACCTACCGGTTTTTGCGAACACAGCCTTGCGGCGTTGCTGTCGCTGCCCAGGTTGCACAGCATAGCAATCAAAGCATGCTTATCTGCGCTGCCGCCAAGCTCTTCGTAGTAAATTCTCTGTTCGTGTGCAATACCTGTTTTCTTGTCCGGTTCCCATTTCTGCAAAGCATCTATAAGCTCGTTCTGGTAACTTTCAAGCATCGTGCTTTCCATATCTGCACAATGGTTGATTTTGTTGTAAAACTCCCTAGTAAAATAACCTTCTTCCGTCCAATTATCCATCATCAAGAAAAAGTTATCAGCATTACGCAGTGTAGCTATGATATTTTTAGGCCAGTCAATAATTCGCTTACGCAGGCTCTTTTTACTGTCGCTGCCAATCTCCGCCTCGTACTCTACCGGCAATTCTTGCAGGTGCGCTATCGTATCAGCCTTAACCTTTTCAAATGCTTCACCGGCGGCAATCTTATTCATCTTCGTATCTTGCTTTGCAATAGCACGAATGTTTTTCAGTGCGTCGATAACGTCCATGTAGTTTGCAAGGCTAAGCTGCGGCGCATTGGTCAAATCGTTATTCGGGTTCAAAACAAACTCCGGCATAGAAATAATTTCGTCGCCGTACTTTGCCTGCATCTCTGCAATGTACTCGCTAAGCGACTGCACCTCTCTACCGTTGGTGTTAAAGTCCTTGCGATGGTAGCCCATACGCTCCAGCAAAGCGCACATCTGGAAGAAGTGCTGCTCTGTTCCCCATACTTCTTTCTTGCTGTGCATCTGCTTTTTGACGTACTTTCTTGCGCTTTCAATCTGATGTTTCGCCTTGACTGCTTCACGATATAAAGCGTGGTTAATCATCTGCTGCTGCTTATACATAGCCGCTTCTTCCAAAAGGCCAGCTTTCGCAGCCTTGTTTGCATTAGCCGCCGCTCTGCGTTCTGCCATAGCAAATCTTCTCGGCTTCATAACCTCGCCTGCGGGCAAAGTCTGGATATAGCGTTTAGCAAAATTATCTGCGTTCTGCTTACGCACTTTAGCAATATTCTCGCGCTCTTTTTGCTTAATATCCTTGTCGCTTATTTCATTGAGTGCTTCATCAATAAGCTGTTGTTCAAGTGCCACTACTTCGCCGCTCTCGTCATTATAGAGTGCTTCCCTTGCCGCTTCTCTTGCCTGCTCACGCTCCTGCATGAAGTCGGGGAATCTGCGGTTCACGGCCTTGTCAATCTCTTGACGCAGCATAGCTCTTTCACTCGGCGAAGTCAAAATATCCTGCGCCATAGCATCGCCGCTGTCATAGCCTAAGCTGTCAGCCACCCAGTCAAACAGTTCTCTCTGCTCGTTAGACAAGGCACGCTTTTTGCTCATCTCCACAAGGTCGACTTTATCCGGATTAGTTTCAAGCTCATGCTTCAAGGCTTTAAGCTCGTTAAGCTCCGTAAGTTGTTCACCCTCTACCAAAGTTTCGGCAATCTCCTTCAAGCCTTCTTCGCTTTTAAGTTTTGCCCTGTCACCGCCGTTACGGATGTAGTTTCTCGCCCAGTTGTCCTGTACGTCGCTGCCTTCATTCTCATTGACGGTGTAACCTTCGACAATCTCCCTTGCCATTTCGTAGCCGCTGGCATAGCCGTTTTCTTCTGCTATCTGGTCAAATAGTTCTTTCTGCTCCTGCGATAATTGGTTGCGCTTACTTTCTTTTACCAGGTCGACACCTTCGGGGTCTGTTTCAAGTCTATGCTTCAACGCTTGCAGTCTGTCCAGCTCATCGACAATATGTTTAAAGTCTGCCTTAATTTCGGCATCGCCATAATCTAAACCAGTGCTACGCAAATCGTAGTAGTCCGCTACATCTTCGCCCCTTGCAATCTTTTCGGCAATTCTTCTGCGTCCTTTTTTGCTGGTCAAGTCGCTTATGCTGCCGCCGTAGTCATGAACGTATCTTGATACCCAGTTGACATTACGAATACTGTCACCTGCTTCATGGAATACAAGGCCTTCAATATCCGCTTGCTCTAAAGCTCGCTTAGTCCAATGACGTTTCCCGTCTTTGCCTATCTCGCCGAAGTCAACCAAGACTGCGCTCTGGTCCGGTATGCCTGCAAAATCGTTTGCATACTTGCCTTCTGTTCTATTGGTTGCGGCGAAGTAGCCCCACTTGCCATTGATAAAAAACGCACGTTCACTCTTGACTGTATCTTGGTATTCCGCAAGCTCACTTTCTATTCTGTCAGCAATAGGATTCAAAATATCGTCAATAGCTCCGTTTGTATCTTTTAACAGTTCGTTATAGTTTATGCGCTCATTACCATAAATGTATTTTCTTGCAAGCCTACGCGGATTAGCTTCGATTGTTTCCCATTCGTTGATTTTCTGCCTAAAGTTAGCATGAGCCATGCCGTGCTCATCAACAACGAATGTAGGATTCGTAACGGTTTTCTGTCTTGACTTGCTGAACATAGCAACCAGCATATCTTTGGCGTTTGCGACACGCTCTTTAGAAAGTGTGCCGTATGTGTCGACTTCTGCTTGAAGATACTCAACTATCGGATTAAGTATATCGTCAATGCTGGCATTAGTATCGTTCAGCATATCATTATAGTTTGGCAGTACGCTTCCTAAAACGTGTCTGTATTTTCTCGCAATAATTGCGGGATTAGCAAGTTTTGATTCTTGCCCAAATTCCTGCCCGACTTGCACTCTTGCACGATTGACAAGTTCTTGCGCTACTGCCTGCTCAATCTGCGGACGTATTTCTTCGATGAAAGCAGCCTTTTCAGCTCTGCGCTTTGCGCTGAAATCAGCCATTGCGCGCCTTGTCAGAATATCCACGGCCTTGTCTTTAGCCTTCAAGATTTTATCCTGCAAGGTCTTTTTATTTTGGTCTGATAACTTGGATGTTATATTCTCCGGCAAGCCGCCGAACATGCCCTCCATGCGCGCCATAACTTCAATTTCTTCACGGCACGCCAACATTCTGTCGAATACCTGCCGTACTTCCGGCGTTAAGTCTGCCGCATTTTCGCTTCTTGCTATCTTGCTATAAATAGCTGATAACCAATTAGCGAATCTCTGGAACACTCCGCGCAAGCCAACACTAGGCGCTTTGCCTTCCATGATGTAGGTTTCAAATGCTTCTGCCAGTTTTTCATGGCCGGCTCTCTTTGCTTCAACGTCACCGCTTGCCCATGTGTCAGCGTCAATGCCTGCATACTCCATGAGCTTTTTCGCATCAGCGTTTAGTCTTGTGTTGCTGGGGTCTGCCAATGCTTCGTTAATCATGGTTTCCACAAAGTAGTGTCCTGTTTCGTGGATAACTGTACTTGCATCTGCGCCCTTAAAAAGCGTGATAACATAAGTACCATCATCCATTGGGGAAATCATGCCTTTATCTTTCAGTGTACCGTTGACAATTTTTTGTTGCTTGTAATTATCTGCTTTTTGTGATACACTATCAGCAAAAGAGGACGTTTTGTTTGAGATACTGGGCTGAGCCTTGAATTGCTCGGAACCCGAGGGCTTGAACGCGTCCTCTATTTTTTTATACTCACTTTCGTTAAAAACATTATGATTATAATATGATAATGATTTATCATTATGTTCTCTTACTGTAACAACTACATAACGTTTTTCACCATTAACATTCAGTGCAGAATGAATATAATAAAAATTCTCGTCTGAATGTTTTTCTTTTTGCGGCGCAGATTCTGTAACGAAATTACCATTCTCCATAATTTCACGTAAATAGCGCAATGCAAAAAGTTTTTCTTTTTTAGCGGAAGTGTGTTCCATTTTCTTTCTGCCACTTGTGCCAAATTTAATATTATTTTCTTGATACCCTTTATCTATTCTAATATCACCCAATACACTATTATGAACGCTCGTACCTTGCAAGTTGTCCCTATACCATGCAAAAGCCTTTTTCTGCAAGCTCTTCAAATCTGAATAGTGTCCCATCTCATTTCCGGTAATATTAGTAGTATAGAATTGCTCTTTTTTAAGCACTCCTCCCTTGCTAAACCAGCCATTCTTTTGTTTAGCTTTGCCGCCATCTTCAAAGCGCAGCTTATTCTTTTGCAGCCATGCAGCAGGATTTTCGGGGTCTGCAATAAGTGCGCGGCTCTCCAGCACTAAGCGCAAATTGCCGGCATGAGATTTATTCATACCTGCTTTAGTAGCACTATCGACAATAGCGTCAAGTTCTGCGTCAAGCTCCGTGCTTGCCTGCCTGGTTAAGTTGTACCCTTCTCGCAGTTCTTTACGTGTTTTTGCGCCGCCGTCCGACAATTCGCCGTTGCTGTCAAAATACATATTGTCTTTCGTAGCTTCAAACAGCGCATTATCTTTAGCCATTGCCGCCGTAAACTTGCCGCGGCTAATGTCTATATCCTGCCCAAGTTCTGCAGCCGCCTCTACTTCTTCTTCGGTAATTCCTAATTCCTCAAAAAGTTTGTTGTTACTGCTGGTCTGCTTGTAGCCTTCCAAGTCCTGTGCAGATACTGTTACTGTATCGTCCTCAAAGTTTGGATTATTCGCTTCGATTTCAGCCGCCGCACGTTCCGGATTAATGCCTGTTTCTTTGATTCGTTCAGCATCCGCTACTAACTTCGCCTTACGTTCTTCGTTAGCTTTTAATGCGACGTGCTCAACAACGCTGTCAACTGCAACGCTTACGCCGCTAACACTACCGCCAAGAATAGCACCAATAAGGCCGCTATATCCTGCTTCCTTCAAGTTCTGCTGCCAGTTCTCTCCCCACTTCTCTGCAAGTTTGGCAGTGCTTGCGCCGGGGTTCTTTGCCCATAAGTCCGTAGCCTGTTCCAGGAATTCCTGCAATGCTTCGGTAACGCCTTCTTCAAGGCCACGCTTGGTAACTTCCCATATCTTAGCTTTCAGTCCGCTACCGGCTGGCATCTTTTTAAGCAGTCTGCCAAGCGGCAGTTCCTCTAATACTGCCTGCGGAATTGCGTTCATCAAGCCTGCCTCTGCTGCTCTGCTTGCGTTTACGCCCTCTTTGCGCAGTCGCAGGTATTGCTCACCGCTGATGTTTGCGCCATTGTAAAGCATACTGATAGCGTGTACAGTTTTTGCACCTGCACCGGCAGCACCTACACCTTTAGTCAGTGCAAGCTGTACTAAAAGCTGAATACCGTTTTCGGCCAAATCATAACCAAGTTGCCCAGCCGCCGTATCAGCCTTAACTTCTTCGCGCTTCAAAATCTCATCGGTGACATAGCCTAAAGCCTTGCTGATGTTCTCTGATTGGTCATACTCTTTAACAACATTCTTGTCACCCTTATGAGCTTCAATATTAGCGTCAACGGTCGCTTTAGCCGCACCGAATAAGCCACGCACCGAACCTTTAAGGCCGTTCATTACGGCAGTGCCTATGCCCGGCTTATCGTCGTTGATAATGCTGCTAGTATCAATCGTCGGTGAGCTATTGCTCTGTACTGCCTGCGAAAACTTATTGTACTCATCGTCGCTCATTTTTTGCAGGTCATAATAGCCTAAAGTTTCGGCAGGAGTTAAATTGCTGTCTGCACCAGTCGCATAACCGCCATTATACCAATCCTGTTTTTCGTTTCGCAGTCTTTGAAATTCTTTTTCGTTATCTTCCCAGCTCATTTAATAATCTCCGTTCATAACCTCATCAAGATAGCCGCCGTTGACATTGCCGTCGCTGCCGTCAAAGTATGTGACGTGATACCAATCGTCAGCAATTTTTTCAACTCTGGCTATACCTGCTTTTGCTAACAGTGCATCATTACCGCTAAAAGTCTTTGTGCTATCCCACAAAAAGCCCGGTTTTGTTACGTAAGTACCAAAAGTCCGTGTAGTTATAGCTTGCTTCATAGCGTCAACTAATACTGATTCATCCGGGTTCATGCCGTTGTGTTCAGCGCGGTACGTGCGTACCCACTGTTTGCCGTATATCTTTAGACCTTGTTTTACTTTATCGTTAGAAGAATTACCCATTGCGTACCTGCAAAGGCCGTCCCAATCATAAGCATATTCGCCTGCGCCACTCAACCAATTATCATAAGACTTATCTAATGAGTTCATATCAGAATTAGTTGCGCCGTGGCTTCTTGCGAAAGCTAAAAATTCTGCTTTAGATTTAAACCTGCCTGCTTCAAGCATAGAAATTACTGCTTCTTTGCCATCGCTGCCAAGTTTTGCTATGCCTTCACGGCCGCCGCTACCGCTACTTCCGCTTCTGCCTTGCGGTCCGTATATCGCCACCACCGCATTACGGTATGTTACGTACTTGTCGGGGTCACTGCCTGCCTGGTTAGTAGCCCATGCCATAGCGTCACTGTAGCTTGTGCCGTTACCAAACATAGCAAATATCTCACTCTTTATTCCTTCAAAAAGTTTGTTCTTTTTGTAAGTTTCTATTCTGTCATGGTCTGCTTTAATAGTGCGGTACTGCTTCATAATGCGGTCTTGCTCATCCTGGCTCATGTTGTGAGTGCTGCGCACGCTTCCCGCTCTGTTGGTAACACTCTCTGCGTATTCTTTGATACTAGGCTCATTCCCATGCTGCGGTGTGTCCCAAGTATTCCCCCATACATCCGTTGTTTTACCGCTCACCCAGCGTTGTGCATTAGTTTCTCCGCTATACCATGCTACCGCTGCACCTGCTGCACCGTATTTATCATAGTATTGTTTTAACTTAAAGCGTGCTACAATCTCTTGATTTTCCGGTGTCATCTCTGCGCCTGCTGGCAAGCCTGCTTCTTGACTCCAGCTAGGCCAGTTACTAGGCAAAATCTGATATTTGCCGCTTGCGCCTGTACGGGCATTCTTGGCGTTATAGCCACCGCTGCCCTCGCTCTCTTGAATACCGAAAGAAGTTAGCAAATTCTCAAAATCATTACCGCTTTCGCCGCCGCTAAATCCTTTCATGCCTTCAAGTTCTTTGCGTACCGCTTCTTCATTGTCGCCATATTTAGCATACAAGTCTTTAGCAGTATTTCTTTCAAAAGCGCTGCTCTCTTTATCGTATGCCACCTTCTCAAAAGCGGCTCTCTGATTAGCAGTAAGATAACTACCGTATTTATCCATGATGTTACGCATAGTGCCATAATCTTCGTTGGTGATGCTTGCGCCGACGGCACTTGCTACCACCTGCCCAATGTTGGCTCTGCTCTTAGATTCAATAAACTCTGCGCCACGCTTGCCATATATAGCACTTGTCAGTAGCTGTGTACGAATAATCTCATCTTGCAGCGCCTGCGGATTATTCCAGTTCTTCTGTACAAACTCGCAGGAATTCTGAATGTTATTGTCATAGCGCAAATCGGTGACTGCTTCTTTCTGCTTCTGCTCGTATTGGTCGACAGTCTGGAAGCCTTGCTGTGCGCTCTGATACATTAAATGGTCTAATGCAAGCTGGTTCTTTTGGCTGTGCAATTTGGTATTACTTAATACATCCTGCCTTGCTTTATTTATCTGTTCCGTATAACTGCTGCTTGCACCGGCAGTGCCTTCTAGCTTTGTATTCATAAGGCCGCTTTCGTCATTGTACATGATGTTATAGCGGCTCTTATTGAATATGTCCATAGCATTAAGGATAGACTGCTTATCTTCATCTTCCTGTTGCGCTTCTACTGCTACCGCCCATTTGTTGGCGGCACCGGCAATAGCGGCAAGTCCTTTGCCGCCGCTGCCATAAGCGTTAAGGTCACTCGATACCTTGACAGTCGCACCGCCACCGGTACCTAAATTGACGCTGCCTTGATAACCTGCAATCTTCATACTGTACCTCCCTTACCAGCTCCATTTAGTAAAGCCTGTATTGTCCATGAACGGGTTATTCTTCTTTGCCTGGTTGTAAAGATTAAAGCCGTTCATATTGCTAGCAGGAAGATTGAAATCACTGTTAGCATCGTACCAATCGTCACTGCTTACCGTAGTTGTTCCCTTGCTGCCGCCAATCATGCCTTTAGAGTAAGCGTTCGCCGCCGCACCTACAAGCGTACTAAACATCTGCATTTTGCCGTTGGCTTTAGCGTTCTTCGCCGCCGCATTATATGCGCTTGCCTGGTTGCGATAATTAACCTCGTTTACATAAGTGCTCCACGCATCATTACGCTGATTTTGCAACAGATTCATACTGTCTTTTTTGTAAGCGTCCTCGCTGCTTGAAAGAATATCAGCAACACTGCCGCTGTCGGTTAGGCCGCTGCTGCCGGCCGCCGCCAGCGCCTGCCCTCTTGCAAGCCTCATTCTATCGTTGAGTTGGCTTTGCTTCTGCGCATACGCTTCTGCCTGCTGCTCACGTTGGCGGCTCATAATAGCCGCGTTCTGCTGTGCAGCCTGCGCCTGCGCTTTATATGCCTGCTCCTGCTGTTTGGCCTGCTGATGTTGGCCACTTAACTGCATGACAGTTTGCAGGCCCATTAAAATGCCAAGTGTACCCATTACGTTCACTCCCCTCTATATGGAATATAAAACTGATAAAACTTTTTGCCGTCCCAACCTATTTTAGGCTCTACCAAGAATACCGCCCCCAAGTGTCTTAAATAGTTAATGCTAGTGCGGTTCTTCTCATAAACAATGTTGTGCAGCAGTCCATGCTTGCGTACCCATTCATTCAGCACTCTTTTCGCTTCCTTGAAAAGCAGGCTCTTTGTGTAACCATTGTAAAGTTCGTTCGTGCCTACCATCCAGATTCCGCGTCCCGGTGCGCCCCATTCCATGGTACCCTTGCCAAATATCGCAAGCAGTTTTCCGTCCTCACCACGGTATACCCTTGTTTCTTCGTCAAGTTTGATACTGCCAATAAGAACAAATACCGGGTCACTGCTTGCTTCCAAATCTTCCTTATCGTGCGGCCGTATATCTTGCATAAGTTCTTCAATCAACGGCACGACATTTTCTTTTGATTTATTATCAATGATTTCAACAGTCCACTTCTTAGCCACCCAAAGACACCTCCCGTACTACCGCCAGCAAGTTAAAAGGATACGGCTCATCCGTAACGATAATCACTCTGCCTTCGTTGTTAAAGCCGCCAATAGGCAAAGTCATATACTTGTCGCCGGTAAATAATTTAATATCACTCACTGCGTTCTGCTCATCAAAGTTCATCAAGTCCATAGTATTTATATCCGGCCCGACCATGCCGCCAAGAGAATTACTTAAACGCAGGATGCAATTACTAATCTGCTTTTTGCGTCCTTGCATAGTGCCGTCACCAGTCTTAATTTCGACGTTTGGAAGTTCCACGATACTTCTATAGGGCAAGCCAATAAAAGCGTGTTGTACGGCCGCTGGGAGCGTCACAGTGCCGTCTTGACTTACTGTCAGTCCGCTATACATTCTTCCATCACCGATAACAGTAACTTTTTCACCTGCCAACTCTGCCGCATCAATCTCTGTTTCCCCACTGCTCTTTTCAGCAGTGCTATACTCAATAGCATTATCAAGCATAATATAATCGTCGGGGTTATTGCTCTTTGCAGGATTCTTTGCCAGATATTCGATATTGCGTACTGTCACGCCATTTATTTCTCGTTGTACTACAAGATAAATAATATCCTCGTCGCCTTCCTGCACTGCCGCCACAGCTTCAATCTTGCCTTGCGTTTCTATCGTCGACCAGGCATATACTTTTTGTTCCATGATGTAGGATAAGCAAGCCATAGTTCCGTCGCTTCTCACAAAGTAAATAGTGCTGTCGGGTTCCTGCTTATACGCGCTGTCGACAATCTGCACATTCTCTATGATATGCTTTGCCAGCAAGGTTAAGTCATTGCCGCCGTAGCTGTCTGTTTCATAGCTATATGCCATATCCCTTACAGTGCTTCCACGGCCTTGTACAAACACGATTCTGCCGCCAATCATCAGCGGCTCAACAGTGCTGCATCCGCGTGTAGTCTGCATTTTCGGTACGGCCTTAGATGGTGTTACAGTATCGCTGCCGCTTACTGCCCATTCGTTGCCAGCGGTCAAGACAATTAAATCGGTGCTTGCTATCAAATGCAAAATCTTAAACTGCTTGCGGCTCACGAACGCAAGTGCTACTGCGCTATCGTCGGTAACAGTGCCGCTTGCTTTCTCTACGCTGAAATTGCCGTAGTCACCGGTTCTGCTCATCCATACCATGTGAGGCTGCTTCTTCGTACCGCCAAAACATAGTCTGTCCTGGAAAAAGCAAAGTGTTTGCGGGTAGCCAAATTCTTCACTCCATGCGCCCCATAAGAAATTAGTTGTCATATCCGTTGAGCCAAGTTCTTTTTCAACATGGGCTTTAGCTGTACTGTCGCTAGTGATTTCAGTAAGCTTTACAACGCCTTCCGCATTGTAGGCCATTGCTGTTAAATCAACAGTGCAAGTACCGCTAGTTATAGTGCAAACCGCCCTTAAAAACACCGGCTCTGTTACACTGCCGCTTTCAGACGGATTATAGTCGTCCTTAGAAGTATATTTCCTGTATTCCTTCCAACTTTCGCCATCGTCACTCTTTTCTATAGCAAAACTGCCGCTCCAGGTCCCGTGACTGATAACCTTCCAATTTTCGCCTACGCGCACTCTTTCCGTAGTACCGTTGCTGGTTGATACAGTCTTGCTGGCAATCTCTTGTTTAAGTTTGATATACGCACCAGGCTTACTGCCGGCGAAAATATTCTTGTTGCTCGTCAAGGTAATATCGCCTGTTGTTCCCGAAGGTGTCAATTCTTTATTGCCGGTATATAAAATCTTTGCCCAACCATCAGCGCCTGCTTTGCCAGCATTGTCTTTATATTTAGTACCCGCAACACCACCAATACCGCCACCACCTGCGCCATAGGTTGTGCCTTGCACGCCCCTTGTGCTTTCGTAACTGCCGTCAATAGATACACGGCTACCACCGCTACCGCCGGTACCACCTCTACCGGTCAAGCCGCAAGCAGTACTGTTTTCACCATCGCCGCCATTGGAAGCTGTTCCGTAACTACCTGTGCCGCCACCGCCAGCACCACCACTGCCGACTGTGACCGTATAACTTGTATCTTTAGACAACGTGACTGTTTTTATTATACGTTCGCCATTGCCACCTGCGCCGCCGCCAACACAATAGTAATGGTGTCCGTGATTACCCGGGTTTGAATATCTAACGCCGCCACCGCCACCGCCGCCTGCACCGGCTATATCAATCTGATATTCACCGGTAACATTCGGTTGAAATTGATAAGTGCCAGGCACTGTATAGCTTATACCGCTATAATTTTCAAGTGAAGTTGATTCGTCGAAATACATATCCGTAATTTCAAAATCAGCAAAACGCCAGTCAGTGTCTGAATATCTTGCAAGCTGTTTCACGGGATATTTGCCGCTTGCAATAAACATAGTGTCTGCGCTTTGTACAAATCTCAAATCTTGCAGCATATCCGCCGTGTATGGTGTTACGACTTCTATGTTTATATAAAGTCCGTTCTTATGCACTCTTATATATTTTTCGCCAATCTCCAAAAGATAGTCGGTATTGTCTGCGCCGTTGAACGGTACCAGGATGCACGCTTTGTCACTATACTTTGTTCGTGCCATATACTTCATGCCCGGTCTGCGATAAATAGGGCCGTGCGGCTTGATAAGGCAGTTATAGGCTTGCAGGACCGCAAACTGATACTTATCTAAATCGACGCGGTTTGCAACTTCGGCGCTGATTTCGCCGCCGGTAAACGCAGGCTGCAATAAATAATAAGGTGTTAACCCACTAGCCATAATTACGCCCTCCCGTCAAAGTATTTGCTCGGGTAGTCTGGCAACTCTTTCTTTTCGCTTGCCGTGGTATACTTCGCTTTCTGTAATGCCGACATTGCAAGCTGATACTGTGTCTGCTGCAAGCCGCTGTTGCCGGACAGTTGTACGCAGATATTAAACGCCAGCATATGAGTAAACGCGCTCAAAAAATCACTTGAAAACATTTCCACATCGTCAACGTCATAGGTATATTCAAGCCACGCAGCAGGGATATTGCAGCCTATACCAAGCACGTTGTCACTTGCCATATATAAGTCCCACTCTTCCTGCTGCTGTTCGCCTGCCCTTATCATTGCGCCGGTGTCAGCGTCAAATATCTTGCGCACAGCAAGGCACTTTTCGGGGTAGGCGTAAACGTGGGACCAGTACGGAGATTCGATACTAAGTTCTGCAAGCTTGCTCACGCGCTTTGCAAATCCCCAAGTGTAGCTCCTTAATAACTCTTTGCGGGTAGGCTCATAAAACAGTTTGCACTGTCTGGCCAACTCCGACTGCTCATCTATATTGCTTATACGGCCTTTGGCGATATGAGCCAGCGCCATATTACATACATCGGTAATGTTAAGCATTTTAACTATTCCTCCTTGATTATTAAAAAAGGGAAGAGCTTTCGCCCTCCCCTTAAAGTACTAAATCAGCCCGGCCAGTTCGGAACAGTTTCAGTCAAGCCAGCAGTCAGTTTGCCGCCGCTTGCGCCGGTAACAGTCAGTCTGGAAAAAGCCTTCATGCCATACGGCAGTTTTGCTGCAACCAAAATACCCTTTTTGCTGGCAGCAAGAGTATAAGTCGCCACAACAGTTTTAGTGCCGAAGCTTTCGCTGTCAGAAGTTTCCAGCGCCGCAGTGATAGTGCCGCTAGTAGCTAAGGCGGTCGGCGCAGTGATAACAAGAAATAACGGGTCGGCCGCATCACCGCCGCCAACGTTCGCAATTACATTGCTGGTCAAGGAATTGTCCATGTACATATTTTGCTGGTCAAAAATCATTGTTATTCACTCCTTCCGGTTACACGACTGCCGCTTCGGTTTCGCTCTGGCAGTCAAGTTTCTTAATCTGAATACCTGCAAGGTACAGCTTAGGCGGCGCGTTCATGAAGTCTTGACGGGTAACATGAACATTGTTTTTGTTGTTCAGATAGCACTCCAACCAAGAGTATACGCCGTCAGATACATACGCAACCGGCGCTTTCGGGTCTTGCAGACGGTTCTTTGCGAAGATGAATTTATTCATCAGCTCGCGTTGTGCGCTGTCAGTCAAAGAGTTAAGCTTTTGGACATCAATGTTGCACACGCGCACAATAGAACGAACATTTTGTACCGCTAAGCCGCACTTCCAAGAGTACAAGGTCTGCAATGCACGGAACGGCTTGTTGTTCTCGTCGTACACATCACTTTCGCCCAAGTCCTCAGTCTTCAAGCCTGCCTGGGTGCCTTTAGGATATACACCCATTACGCGTCTGTCGCCCCAATCTACGAAGTAGATGGAAGCGTTGGTGTTGGTACCAGGGGTACCCGCGGAAATCACCTGGTGGCCTGGAGTGCCTTTGCCGCCGTCGGTCAAAGTATTGTAGCGTACCGCAATACCATTGAAAGTGTCCGGGTCTTCATCTAAGTTGCCGTACAAGAATTGACGTGCGACGTATTGGCCCATGCCTTCTACGTGTGCATCATCCTCTGCCATACGGAAAGCCTGCGGATTCGGTTTGCCGGAAAGCAATTCAACGTCCACGCAGGAACGGTCCTCCAAGTGCATACATACATCAATGCGCTGCTTTACAGTGCCTTTAGTCGGAGAAGTACCGCGGTTAATACGACGGATAGACGGAGAAGGCAGGCTGGCACGAATAGTAGTTTTAGTACCAATCGGCAAATCGCCTTCCATCCACCGAATATCTTCCATAATAGGATTGGATTCGTTAAGCACTTCCATAACGCGGTCAATAGCGCCTTGCGGAGTTAAATACTTTCGTAAGTCACTCATAGTTTGGGAGTAACCAATAGTAGCCATAGTTTCATCATCCTTCCTGTTTTTCAATTAAAAGTTAATAAATTATTTGTACCTGCTCCAGTCGGTTTTCGGGTACATGTTTGCTGCAATGCCTTGCGCAGCGTTTAAGCCTTGTGCGCCGTTTTGTGCAGCCAAGCCGGGGTCCTCGCCAAGCAGTTCACCAAGTTTTGCAAATGCTCTCACGATAGCTATTTGATTGCCTGCGCCAGTAACCTCTAACGCTTCACGCACGTTCAAGCCCGGATACATCGCCTCCAATTTACGGCAGGCAGTATCACAAAGGCCCTGTACTTTGCCCAAGTCTGCGCCCAACGCCGTCTTAGCCTCATCGCCCCATTTAGCGATTTCCTGCGCGCGGAGCTGTTCCACGCCTTGCACTACACGGCTTGCATACTCTGTGCCGTACTTCGCAAGTGCTCTTGCCTGGTCGTTGCTAAGGTTCATGCCCTTAATGACATCTACAAAGCGTCCTTGCTCATCAGCACTAAGCTCATAGCCTTCCGGCATTTCTACTCCTGCAAAGTCATAATTCACTGTGCCGGGCTGCTGTTGTGCGCCTTGCCCATTACTTCCATTCCCTGCAATAGTGCCGGAAGCACTTGTATTATTAGTTGCATTAGTAGTAGTCGGTTCTGTCTGCTGCTGTTGTGCCGCGGTATTGGGTTCAGCCTGTTGCTGTGCGCCTTCGCCGTTGACAACTGCATTTTCGCCGTTCTCGCCCATTAGTTATTCCTCCTTGTTGTTATCCACATATTCCACTGCCAGCTCTTGCAGCTTTAGTTGGAATTCTGCATACTCCATTTCAGCCTGCTGTTTTAGCCCTATGCCTTGCAGCCCAAGTGCTAAAATGCTTTTAATAATGCCTAAGCCTACGTCGCGGCGGCCTTCGTTATAGAAAGTCTTGCTATTGCCGGTAAAGCACATAGAGTTTACTTTGGTTACGTCAAGCATACGCATCAAGAACCAGCGTCCGCTTTCACTCCCCAGCAGGTCAAGTAGGGCTTCTTTATCCCTTCTTGCCTGCTCTCTTACCATGTACTCTGTCAGCAGTGCTTGCTTTCTATCCTCGCCTGTATTGGATTTATATTTAAACTGCTCGCTCATTATTCCCAACCTCCCGGCACGCCTAGCCAGCTTGTAATAGCCGGGTTGGAATCATTCGCCGCCGCAGTAAGATTTTTGGCCGCCTCTGCCGCAGGAGCCGCAGCCTGTGCCATTGCCAAGCCTTCCTGCATTTCCTGCTGCCGTTGCATTTCCTGCTGCTCTTGTTTAAGCATCTCTTGTACTTCTTCATCGCTACGCAATGCCATTGCAGGCACGCCAAGCATTTCAAAGTATTTTGTAATAGCACCCAACGGGTTAATCTTCTTCGTAACTTCTGGCCATACTTGCGCCATCTGTCCGGTCTGTGCTATCGCCTGTTCGATATTCACAAGCCCGCTCATCTTCTGCGCCTGCGCCAACGGTGAAATATAGTCCACTTCTACATCTTCTTCACTCAAAAGGTCTTGCAGTTCTTCCGGCACCGGAGGAAATCCGCCGCTTCTGTCGATGATGTTATACACACGTTGAAGAATCAGTGTTAAGAATTCATCCTGCAATCGCTCAACCACCGGGCCTAGCTGTTGCAGTTTTTCCTGCGTTCTCTCCATAACCTCTCTAGCAGTCATGCGGCTATTATCAAGGTTATCTAACATCAAGAACAAATCAGCACTGTATGCTCTCTTTATAGCATCCTCAACGCGAATAATTTCTTCCTGCGCGTCCTTTAAGTCAAGGTCAACTGCGAACAAAGGCTTTACCATATCTTGCGTCTGGTCATCTACGGCTGTTAGACCGCCAGGCATCAAGTTAATACCGCCGTTATTCATAAGGCTTGGACTGCCTTGCATCGGCGGCTTTATCTTTAACTCTATTGCTGTGAGATAATCTTTTTTCAGCAGTTGCAGCATTTTACTGTCGCCTTCTGCAAACCACGCAGGGCCTCTTGCGTATGCCTCATTGCCGCTGACAAGATAACGCGCTACCGGTACTGCTTCTTCTTCAAAGCCGCCAACATACAAGTATTCGTCACTCTCTGACTTTTCCAACCAGTACACGCTTCTATACGGCATATTCAGTCTGTCCATGTAGCCAGGCAGCTTATCACTGTTAGGCTCTACCATCCAGCAGACTTTATACTTCTTAGTAAGATTGGTCTGATTGTCTAACAGTCCTTTCAGATTGTCGGGCAAAGCGTCTACGCCGAAGCAGTCCGCTAGCTGCTGCAAAGTCATATCGTACTTTCTTGCAAAAGTAGTTACCTTGCCGAAGCCGTCTGCTTCAAGTGCATAAGTACCGATTGTCATTGTCTGGAACCGTATGCCGTTTTCTGCGTCGTAGAATATAGCCATCGGGCACTGTCCAAAAGGCAATTCCAGATATACAGTATGGATGCTGTTATAGAAGTTGCTCTTTGCAAGCACGCTTGATACAATCTCTTGTCTTGTGTCAAGCACCTTCATAGCCTCAACATTCGTATTCAGTTCCGGCCGTCTATATGCAAATCTGAACCACTGGCGGCTCGGCGGTGTAAGTCCGCTCATAACGCCAGCAGCGAATACCTGTGCCGCTCTCCAAGCTACCCCGTGCACAATCTTTAAGTCACGTCTGCGTGCGGAATTGGTCTTGTCTGCCGTATCGTCAAACTCACCGACAAACGGGAGCTGATAATCTCTTATCTCTTTCCATCTGTCTACCCAATCTCGCCTATCCTCGTACATGCTTTTAAGCTTACGCACCAAACGTTGGCGGTCCGGCAAGTTCTTTTTCAGCGGCACCCCGTCACTAGGAAGTGTTCCCTGTGGCTTGCTCGCCGCTATCGTTTGAAAGTTCATAAGCTGTTACCTCTTAGCCTAAAGTATTACGGCCGCCTTCGCCGCCACTAGCAATAGTGCTTGTCTGCGTAGATGAAAAGCCTCTGCGTTTCTTCTTGTTACTGTCGCTGCCGGCCGCAACTTCGCTGCTTGTCGCAACGGTAGTCGGTGCCGGGTCCACCTTTTCAATAGTCGGCATGTTGCCGCCACCGAATAATTTTGCAATGCCACCCATTTTTAAATCGCCCCCATAATTGAATATTCTGTGTTGCACATCAGCACTTTAGGCTTTCTATCGTCAAATCCTAATTGCCTTAATGGAACCTTCCTTGCAAATGTTAGTGCCAGGCCGTCTGCAAGGTCCGGTGAACGTCCTAGCTTTTCTTTTATCTCCTCTTTAGGCGTTAGTATTAAACGCCCATTCTTAGAGTACTTATAGTGAATGACAGCAAGCTCTTCTCTTAGTCCAGGTTCATCCGGCAAAGCTCCGCCATCTTCTATCCAGTCTTTCAGTTTGAAGTACATCTCTGCTCTGATATTCTCATAGCGCTTATTCTCTATCGCCGCACCTTGAAATGGTATCTCTCTCAAAGCCGTGTACCCCATCTGCCGCAATCTGTCGACTACGCCAGCGCCCATGTTGCCAACGTCTATAAAGGTCATATCTGCCTTATTTTCATCCATTGCCAAAGCAATATAATCTGCCGTCTGCATCGTGTTCAGCTTCTTATAGATTCTCGGCTTAGCATATGCCATTAAACCCTTACGCCGCCATATGCACGTTCTGTCATCGCCGAAGCGCGCTATATCAGCGCCTTGCACCAGCGGCATATCATAGGGAACATCCTTTTCTGTCAGCTCTCTACTGAAAGCCTTATCTAGTTCCTCCAGGTTGAAAAGCTCGTTGATTGCCGATACGCTAAAGTCACACAAATACTCTTGTCTGAATTCTACCTCCGGCATATCCTCTTTCAGTTCTTCTATGCTCTTTGCGTCTAAGATGCCGCTATCGTACACGTTCGACAAATACGCAAAGTAACGCTTATTTGTCTTGGCCTTCTTGTACATCTCATAGAAGTTGTTCTGCCCCTTAGGTGTACCGATGAAATAGCAATAGCCTTTTCTGTCGCCGTTCTCTATCGCAGGTCGGATTATCTGCGTCCACATCTCCGGCTTCATATCCGAATACTCGTCAAGTATTACGCCGTCCCAATATGTACCACGTAATGCGTCTGGGTTATTCGCACCAACGATATATATTCTCGCTCCCTGCGCTCCAGGTATTTTGCTGGGGAATTCAACATACTTTTTAGTTTCATTCACCTTGATGCCCTCTATGACGCTTGTGTAATACTTCAATGGTCCCCATGCAATAATTTCCATCTGTGCGCTGAACGGACCTACTAAAGCATACTGCGGGCTGATTAAGTCACTCTGTAAAGCATCCCTTATAAGGTGATTCACCATTCCGATGGTCTTACCAAAGCGGCGGTGTGCTACGATTACTGCAAAGCGGTGTCTGCTTAATTCCTTATGCAGTACCTTCGCCCATGCAGGTCGTGGAGTATATGGTATCTGTATTACGTTTTCCATGTTTACCCCCTTGAAAAAATCGTTTTGGTAATTTTTGGTATTTACCTCCCCCGGCGGCTGCGAAATTTTTGGGCCCCACCCCCACTCAACGCCAGAGGAAAAGGCAAGAACCAAAATCAATTTTTGCGAAAACCCAGGGAAATCACCAACGCCAGCGCCGCCAAACAAAAGCCAGAACCAACACCCAACCAAAAACAAAAACGTGGTAGGCCTGCCGCATGAGCCACGCAGGAACGGCCGTAACATATGCCAGGCGAACACCTGCCGCTAACATCATCCGCCACGCCGCCAGCATCTGGAATCATCAGCACAGCCGCAGCAGCAGGATAATATTTTACGTCCGATAATAAGGATTATGTTAAAAGCTCTATCTATGTTTATGTTTTGGTAGCATCTTCTGAACAATCGTTTACTATTACTGCGTCATCTGCCGCGCCCCAATGATACACAGCCGGGCCCTTGTTGGCTTGCGTCTGCTTGTCAAACGCGCCTATGCTCTCTGCATATAGCTTTGACGCGGCTAGCTTATCCTTGTTGCTGGCTTTATTGTCTGACATAATCTTGAGCCAATAAGCCTGGAGGTCCTGCACAGCCAGGACGGCAACGGCTGCGCCCTGCTGTTTGAGCAGCGCCGCACACTCCTCTAACGTCTGCGGCTGCGTGACTATTGCTGGCGGTCTGCCTCTTGTTGGTGTATTTGTATTAGCTAATAAACTTTTAATCTTAAACATTTTCGTCGCATTCTCGTTACAAACTCTGTAACTGTATATATAATTAATATTATTAATAATGACAATCAGTAAACAATATATAAACAATACATATTGAAAAGATAATCATTATTTACCAGAAAAAGACAATAAAAAAATGATTAACAGAATCCATCTGTCAATCATCAATTAAATTATATTTATTATCTTGCTATAAATTATATGCCTTAAAAAATGCTATTAAGTCAATGATACATTATTATTTTTTTGTGAACTGTCTCAATATATTATAAATGTTGCTAAATAAAAAAGAACGGCCGCGCACTGAACATCTGCCAGCGTGCGGCCGTTGCTATCCTCTTATAATGTTGTTATTTGACCTCTGCATCATCTGCGGGGCTGCCGTCGCTATCAGCTGGCGGCGCTGGGAACGTCAGAACGGCGCGCCCGGCATCATCTACAAACGCCAGGCGAACGCCGCAGGCCTGCGCCAGCTTAACCAAATCATGAATAGCCCAGCTGTTACGGCTCAATTTGTTCCGCACGGCGGGGACCGTAATCCCCAGGCCGTCAGCCAATGCCTGCGAACTCATGCAGCGCATAGCAATTAGCCCCTTGATTATAGCTTTACTGTTATCCATGTTTTACACCTCCATTATCCGTTGTCTACATTATACCGCATAGCGGTGTGATTGTCACCAAAAAAAATAAAAAATAATCAAAAAAGGTATTGACAAGCATAATCAAGGACGTTATAATATAACTGTAATCAAGATGCAGATACCGAATAGCGGTATACATTCAAGGAGGAACTAAAAATGACTACACAAAAAGAACAAACACAAGACGCTAAAATGATTCAGTTGGCGCTTTACCGTGAATACGGCTTCCAGCCGTGCTTGAAGGACATCGAAATTCTGGAAAGCGTCGAAAACCCGGACTTCCCCTGGCATCTTGAAAGGGCCTACGTTGAAATCAAAGGCCACTTTTACACCATCTATCAAAACGAATTTGGCGGGTTGACCGTACAAAAATATTAAAGCTGACGGCGGCCCCGCTGGGGCCGTAAAGCTGCCAGGCAGAAGGTCCGAAGCCCTAGCCAACAGCCGAAAGGAGAGAATAAGAAAATGACTTTTGAAAAGTATAATGCTAATCCGGAAAACAAAAATATCGGTGATTGCTCAATTAGAGCTATCTGCACGGCAACCCCGTTAACCTACCAGCAGGCTAAAAAGCTGCTTGAAACAAAGGTATTTGAAAGCGGCGCCGCTTGGAACACCGTAAAGAACATCACCGCCGCCCTGGCTGATTTAGGTATAGAGGTTAAAGCCGCCAGCCGCGAAACAGTCAACAGCTTTACAAAGCATTGCGATACCGGCGCCAGCTACATTGTTTTTGTAGCAAAGCACGCCGTAGCCGTTGTTAATGGCGTTATCTATGATACATGGGACAGCAGCCGCCGTTTTGTAAAGCTGGTTGCCAAAGTCAGCCGCGAGAAATTCGCCGAATTAAAAGCCAAATACAACCCGGAACCAAAAAAGGAGGAAAAGAAAATGGACTGGAGAAAGATTTTTGCCGCTTGCGAAACAATTGAGGAATTAAAGAAGGCGTTTAAAAAGGCCTGCATGAGTTGCCACCCCGACAAAGGCGGCAGCGCCGCCGAATTTAAGGCAATGAGCGCAGCGCACGACAAGCGCGCTGCTGAACTTGCCGAAAACGAAAGCCGCCAGGAGTGGCAGCGCAACAAAAAAGCGGACGGCACATATAAAACGGCCGCCGAAATTCTGGCCGAACAGGCAGAATTTGCCGAAATCCTGGCCGTGCTGATGGGCTTGAAGGGCCTTGAAATTGAAATCTGCGGCAGCTGGTTATGGATAGGCGGCGAAACGAAAGAGAACAAAGACGCCTTGAAAGGCGCCGGCTGCAAATGGGCCAGCAAGAAAAAACTTTGGTACTGGCATGCTGGCGAATGGGTAAAGAAAGTCCGCCGCGCGTTGACCATGGAACAAATCCGCGACCTGCACGGCAGCGAGTTTTTAAAATACCGCCCGGAAACGCCCTTGTTACAATAGCCGAAACGCCGCCCCGCGCGGCGTATACCGGGGACCGGCCGCCCCGGTACTGATGAGGCAGGCCAAAGGAGGAAAAAACCATGAGCAAAGCCGAACAATTAGTAAAAGCTATAAAAGCGAGCCTGGCAGCCGTGGAACCGCGCCGCGCGTTATGTTGGCGCTTATGCCGCGAACACGTGGCACGAATCACCCCGGCGCACACCGTTGCTGACCTGGCAAATCATTTTGCCGCCGCGTTTTTTGCCGATGAAGCGTTAAACGCAGAGGCGCAAGGCGTTTGCCGTTGCTATATCGCCTACACTGATATTTTTAAAGCGGAAACGCGCGAGAAAAGCACGCGGCTTGACCCCATCCGCGACGCCATCCGCGCCGCTGGCTATTCGAACGGGTACGACCCCACCACTTTAAGCTATGACGTTGGCAAGCGTGAGCACGTTTGTACAAGCTTTACCGTTGGCCCGTGGGGCCAGTCCGGCGACTGGCGGAACCGTGTGCTAAACGGGGACTACCTGCGCGACGAACTGAAGCGCCTGGAGAAAGAAGCCAGCGGAAAGACGCCAGCCGAAATCATAAGCGACGCAGAAGCGGCGGCTGCTGCCTGGCTGATGTTGAAAAAGCAGCAAAAGGCATACGAGCAGAATATTCTTGTTTTACGTAAAATGCTGCCGCCCAGGAATTGCAAGCAGCGCAACGGCCAAATTTTTGGAAAGCAAAAAGCCCGGCAACACCGGGCTTTTCTTTTGGTGCGATTTTGTAAAGAAAATCAACAATATTTCAATCCGTGCCAGCTTTACGCCTTTAGAGCTGGACCGACAAGCACAATACTTAAAAGGCGCTTGCGCTTATCGACAAGGCTATTATACCACGGTACCCAACCAATAGCAAGCGTTTTCTTAATGTTTGGAAGCGGCAGCGCCGTGCGCCTGCCTTTAACCTTCTTTCTTCTGTTCCGCCCTGGCCTTTTGGAAGCTGTTGGCGTTTATGTCAATCCGTAATAGTCCTTCTTGAATCGCCAGCATGAGTAGGCCGTCAATGAATGAGCGGCGTCGAAGCGCGTACACCTGCGGGCTAATCTCATCCATAACGGAGATTTTGCGGACCGTCCAATGGTATACATACCGGTGTTGAATCGCCTTATACGACTTATCGCCGAACCGCTGCCGAAATAGGAGAAGCGAACGTTCCATAACATCCAGCCATTTTTCCGGCTGATAAACCAAAAACGCCTGCCCAAGATAAATACACCGAACCGCAGCAAGCGGCGTTACTGCTTGAATCGCAAGGCGTGCCGTAGAATCGCCGCCGGTCCTCATATCAAATTCCAAGCGTTCTGCCCTCTGCTGCATCCTGGCAGAAACAACCGCTTTGCCAATCGCATTTTTAGCGAAGAACAAACTTTCTACGTGGTCTGTTGCTTCTGAGTAATCCATTTTCTTTACCAGTCCACATCATCGAGCGGGTCTTTCTGTTCCGCTTTTGGGGGATAAGGCGTAGTGGTTTGCGCAATCTTTACGCTTTCCAAATGCTCCAGCAGTAAATAGCTTGCTTTAGAATTCTTGCCGTTTCTATCCACGTATAAATCAGTCTGGAAGCGGCCGCCGACAATAACTTGCGTGCCTTTTGTGATGTAGTTGCTGATATATTTAATCAGTCCTGGGATAAAGCAGCGGCAAGAAATGTAATCGTAAACGCGCTTATTATCTTTATCCCGATATTGGCGCGCACACTGTATTTCCAAAGTGCATACCTCTTTGCCGTTCTTCATAACTTTTGCATCCGGTTCAAATTTCACCCAGCCAAGTATCAAACAATTATTCAACATTATAAATTTTCACCTCAACTTTTGGCGTATCACTATATTTTTTAGAAACTGTAAGTTTAACAATCTGTTTATCATCCTTATAGACAATGCCAGATATAGAATCAAGAATAATTTTTGCGACGTTATCAACATCGGGTTTTTTAATCGGCAGCTGCAAGCCGTTTAAAGCCTGCTCCTTGAATTTTTTCGACTTGCTGGCAGGAATACCCACGTCAGCTATTATCTCTACTCGCAACGGCAATTCCGTGAGCGTCAGCCCTATATTTTGCATCGCTTCACTAGCTAACAGTTTGACGTAGGCTTTATAGTTACGGCTTTTCTCCGGGTCGTATGCTTTTGCAAATCCGCCATGAGTAGAAAAGCGAGGCCGTCCCTGCGCCGTCGGTTCGCCTGGAATCGTAAATGTTAATTTCATTTTTCTGCATCCTCATTGCTTTTCTGTACTGAATTGCCAGAATTAAGCTCATTTTGTAAATTGCGAAAAGCTTTAATGCTTTTGTTTGCAGCTGCGATTAAAGCACTATCAAGGCAAGGCCCCAGGCTATATGTTTCTTCGTCCTCAGCCTTCGCCAGCTCCGCCATGTATAAGCCAATCAGACTATATACGGCAATGTCTTTCAGACTTTCGGCAATTTTATCGCCGTGAATATCATGGGTATAAACAAAAGCGATATGCTTTGCTGCATACGCTTTCAGTTCCTCAAACATTCCCTCTGCATCGTCGCCGCGTCCGTTAAGAAGCGCGCCACGGCGGAAATTAGCAAGCTCATCTGCGCCGGAGGAATACTGCTCATGCTTTGTCTTAAACAATTCCTCCAATTCGTCAAGCTGGCCATACATAAATTCGCTTAAACCTTTACTCATATTTCTGTACCTCCTTCACATAGTCAACATAATAGACCGCCTTAAATTCTTCTGGCGCTTCCGCTTCTGCTTTCGCTTTTGCTTCTTCCGGTGATTCAGCGTATACGCCGTCCGGCATTCCCATATCGGGGAACGCTATACTTTCCCACCATACAAGGTAGCGTTTCATTAATTCAGCACCTCATGTTTCTCTGCTGCTTTCTTTGTTTCTTCGCAATACTGTTGTGCTGCTTCTGTCATCATGCCCATCAATTCCTTCATAGCTGCTTCTTCGCCGTATTTGCTCTGCACGTTTACTACCGCCTGCACCATCATCGTCACGATAAACTCTTTAAGTGTCGGATAGTTACCGAACGCCCGGCAAATCATATGTTTAGCAGTATCATCGTAAGCAAGCATAAACGGGACACCGCTTTCCAACAACAATTTATCCGCCTGCTCGGCTTTCTTATAATCAATCATCGCTTTCCACCCTTTCTTCACCTGCTCTAAACCGTGTTTCACGACGAGCATGCGTAATTGCTTTGCTCATTCTATCTAAGCTTCGCAGAGCGCCCAGTCCGCCATCGCTTATATAGACAACTCTTGCTGCTCCCATGATGACCTCTCTCATAAGGCTGTCAAAAATGTTGCAGTGGTCTGGTATCATAGATGCGCTGTAACTTGTGTATCCACCGCAGTCATAGCCAAGCGCGTAATCAGCGCCGCTTTCTTCCAGCAGTTTTACCGCTTGTTTTAATTTCTCGTGGTCAATCATTTTTCTACCTCCTTTTATAAAAAGCGGCGGCGTGGGGATTCTTGACATCAGCTATACGGCTTCGCTACGAATATTCATCAATTCCTATTCGCAACTAACATCTACTGCCATTCGGCAACCCAGCCGCCGCACCCTAGGGCTATTTATTTATTTTTACTGTTTATAGTTGAAGCCAAGTAATCGAGAATGTGCAAGGCCTCATCCTTAGTATCATAAGTGCCATAGACACATTTCTCTCTGTCTGTATGCACGTAAACATCCCACTGTTTCTTGATGCCTCTTTGACATGTTTTTAGTGCATTTATTTTCTTTGCTTTAATCCATTGCGTTTCGCCAATCTTAATCAGCATTCTTTTCACTCCTTTTCGTCCACAATTTTTCTGCCACAGTGAGGGCAATATTGATAATTGTCATTTGAGTCAACAAATATATCGCCACATTCGTTGCACATATATTCGGATACCGGATAGCATGTGTAGCGATTCATTACTGTTACCGTCGTTTCTTCCATTTCCTCTGCCTCCTAAACTTTTTCAAGGGACTTTTTGTCCCCGACTACAACTTTTTCAAGGGAGTTTGAGTTGTTGCGTTTTTTTTGCAACAGCTACAAGGGATTTTTGCAACATGTTGCAGTTTTCTCTTTTAAATTTCATACACCCACCGACGTTTCATTTCATGCGGAACGCCGTTATCCCTACCGCTACGCTTGCCTGTCCACATCACACCACCTGCAATGCCATCGTCGATAAAATTGCTGGCCTTCAGACTCGCACCGCTTTCAGATTCTAGCGTGTATGTGATAACTTTTTTATATCCCATTGCCTTTGCAACTCTGATGCACGCTCCGTAAAGCATTGAGCAGGCATTTTTCGTGCCGTCTGTGCAAAGCCTGTTAACCTCTAGCGTTAAGCCATCGTCCAAAAAGCGACTAACAGGACGGCCGCAGATTGCAACGCCTATCAACTCACCATCAGTTAAGCCTAGCGCAAACTTGCATCCGGCAACACTACTATGATGCCGATGATTTGCAGTTACAAAACTATTGGCTTGCTTTAGAGTAATTGGTATTACCTTACAGCGCATACTCTACACCAAATTCTGCAGCCACCTTAGGCAATGCAGCTTCTGCTTCTTCCTGGGTACGGTATACCCAGCCTTTGGCTAATAAAGCTAAGTCGAACGGATGATTCGACCATTGTTGCTGCCAAGCGCACCATTCCCCGAGGAACCTGCAGAATGAGTAATAGGTTTCTCCGACTTTCGGCTTCCACTGCTCTACGGTTTCGGTGTAACTGGTCGGTAATTCGTACTCCACTCCTATTTCTTTTGCCACAGCAGGCAAGGCTGCTTGCGCTTCTGCGCACGTGCGGTAAACCCAGCCTTTTTCAAGCGAGCCATACTCATTCGGAAAGCCGCCCCAGTGCAACGAGCCTACACCCCATTTGTCGCCCATGAGTACAAAGGTAAAATAAACATCGCCTTTCTTCGGCTTCCAAGGCAGCTTTACTATTTCAAAAGAACCGTATACCAATTCTTGCAGCATTCCATGATTAGCACTACGCCAACTAGCTTCGCCTTGCTCTTGTGCCAAAATCCCGTTCATATCGAATTTAAATAATTCATTGGGGCAAAGGTTGATTTTAAATTCTTCGCCCAACTCCAGTCCGAGCATTTTGGCTACATCAGCCATATGATTTTTAGCCATGTTATTCACTCCTTAAAACGCTCCATAATCGCCACGATTAAGCCCATCCATTGGATAATGGCTACCGGGACGAGCGCCACAATCAACACGACCGCTACAAATTCATCTAACGTCATTATTCTTCCTCCTCATCCTTTTGCCAGCCGACAATGTCTTGTTCATCACCGATACGCTTAATGGTTCTGCCCAGGATTTTACAAACGGACTTCAGCCACTCTACGCTATGCCCTTCAAGCACCTTGTCCATTTCTTCGTCTGACAAGTCACTAAAGCAGATGCTTTGCCAGCTGCCGTCACGCTTAACGCGAAAATACACGCCGTCTAAATCTCTATTCATGTTCAACCTCCTTTTCAATCGCTGCACGAATAGCCGCTATTGCTTGTTGCAAATAAAAATCATCGCCGCTGTTCGTCCAATCGCCTAAAATATCGTCAATATCGTTAACAACTTTCACGCGTTCTTCGTTAGTCATGTTCTTCAACCTCCTTTAATCGCTATCAACAAAGCAGCCGCAGCCGCCAATATCGAATAAGTCTATCTCCTTATGACTTTCCACATCCTGCCGAAGTTGCCTTAATGTATAAGGCTTAGCAACTCCATTCATGGTCTTTTTCATAAATGCTATATCCTTGCCTAATAACTCACGCATGGAATTTTCTTCCTGCTCTGCTCTTGCGTATCGGTCCGGCAACGCTTCAAGTAGTTTTGCGAAATGCCCTTGCCCCGCACGGCAGCAGAAGCCGCCGCAGTTATTATGCGCAAATCCCATAGCGTACAGTCTTGGCGGTTCTATGCCATCAGCCTTTAACACTTCAAGCATATCAACCTTGCTGAGATATGGTGCTTCACTCATTGGATATTCAACCTTGAACGGTGCCCAATTTTTCCTCGGTGCATTAAAACGATGTGTTTCCGTCCAATCCAATCCCAGATACAACTTAGTTTCTTCCGGCTCATAATTGCTGAAAATATAATCATGAGCTGTTTTCTGCTTTAGGATATGACTGCACGGCGCCAGCCTATTGTTCCCTAAAAATCTGCTATCCCGGTACACTTCAAAAGGTGTTCTTCCGTCAGCGATTTTTATCAGTTCAGCGCCTAGCTTCTCCGCTGCCTCGTTGATAAATCTGTATAAGTCCTCGTCCTCTATTTTGGTGTCGGTAAAAAGCAGGACAACGTTCTCTTTACCGACGTTTTCTATAACTCGCTTGGCGGTGCAATAACTACACGCGCCGCCGCTAAAAAATACTACGTGCTTCACTCACGCCAGCTCTTTCGTGTTTTATTACACATGAGCCGGGCACGCCAGCAAGCCACCCATACAGTAAGCTGATTAGACTAACTGCGCAGTTATCGCCAGCGTTTACGTTTATTCTTAGCACTCAATGCGGTGTTCCCAGGTAATCAACCTTTGAGCCTGTGCAGCTCGCCACCTCAACAACCCTTGTTAGGATGAGTGATTCGCGGTATTATTTCTCTTCCTCGCTCCGCACTTCTGCGGCGTATTTTTACACCGCTTGCAAGGCCTATCGCACTCACAGCAGCAGATGTGTAAGAGTGTACTTATCACGCACTCTGGGGCAACAGCCTTGCAGAAGTATTTAGGTTTTATGCGCGCTTCAATCGCGCTTGTTATTTCTCTATTCGGCTCCGGGTCGCTTTTCGGCGGTTGCGGCAAGTCTAACAGTCTAGCGACTTTGCGTTTGCAATTCAGCAAGCCGCAAGATTTCGCTTTCCCTCGCAGGAATTCGCCGGTTTTAACTTTTTTTGTCTTTCCGCAATCGCACCGCACTAAAAAATAAGTGTTTCGTGCGTCCTCATAACCTAAAAACTTTTCAATGGTCAACGTGCCGTACTTCATGCCGACCCATGCCACCCAATTCCTCACGCCAGCACCTCCAAAGTAAGCTCATCGCCACATTTCAGCAACTTACTTTTACAAGGTTCATGATGCTTGCGGCTGTACGCGAAGTCATTCATGTAGCATTGCAGGATACGGAATTGATTGTCAATAGCGTTATCATTCAAGCCAATCTGCCGGCCGTACTCAAATACGGCTTTATCCTGCGGCATATACGGCATAATGAGCCGGTGTTCCGCCAGCTTTGCCATTGTCCATTTGAGCAGCATACTGTTCAGCCTATCAGCTAGCGGCTTTCCGTCGCTCAGTTTCTCCATGTTGCAGCGGTTTATATTCTCCTGCACATGAGCTTCTTCTGCCTGCTTCAAAGCCGCCTGCATGAGCGCCGGGCTGATTATATTCACGTTAAGGCCGTTCGCACCGGTCAAGGTAAGCGCAATCTGCTCTGCTTTCTCCCACCGGTCAAGGCCTATATTTTGCTGATTAAAAATTCCCGCCCAAAGGTCGACTGTTTCTGACAGAATTCTTTTCGCTTCTTCCAGGCGGTCAAAGCCGGGCCGTATATCCTGCGGCATCCGTTTTCCTGCCTGTTGCAGTTTAACAATCGTTTGGGCTATTCTCTGCTGTTGCAGCATCTTCTTCGCCTCCGTACAATTCGTTCACTAGGTCCATGCCTGTATAATCATTCCTGCCTTGCTTCTTGCTGTTGCCGCTGGCATAGTTTCTTGCTACGGTCTGTACATACGCAAAGTTTCTTGCGCCGTGCTCTACCGCCGCTAGTATTCCTTGCTCAACGGCAGCTTCGCCAACCTCACCTAACAAGGCTTGCAGTTTTTCTCCGACGATTGGAGTAAGCGGCATCATGTTTTTCTCCCACAAGGCAAAAATTTCAGTATGTGTTTTTGCCTTGTCATCGTCATTTCTTTTAGGATGATGATAATCATCCTTTTCTTTATCTCTATACTCTATACTCTTATCTCTAATCTCTGTCGGACATTTTGTCCCTTTTTCTGGGGACATTTTGTCCCCCTTTTCGGGGACATTTTGTCCCTTTTTATTTTGACGTTGCGTCTTTTTCTTCGTCGCTGATTCTGACGCACTACCGCTGCCGGTCATGTTAGCAACCTCCGGCAAGTAGCTTTCGCCTTTATCGTTCTTCTCAATAAGGCCAATTTGTTCAAACAAAGCAAGCGCACTTTCGACGATTTCAATATCAAATTGCGTCTGTTTAGCGATTGATTCAGCAGTATGCTGAATAGTCATTTTGCCGACCTGCCGAACAAGTACGCCGTCAGTTTTCAATGACTTTAAGCACAGTTTAAGGTACAAGAGTACGTATTTTTCGCCGTTTTCCTGGTCCTCTAGCCACTCAACGACATCACTTTCAAAGAAGTTTTCGTTGAGCTTTAACCAATAATACCTGCCAGCCATGTTTTACTCCTCAAAGTATGTAGGTACTTCGTACACCATTTTATTGTTCTTCCGGTATACCTTGATTCTTCCGTCCTTCTTGCAGAACTTCAAAAATCTATACCAGCGTTTCGGATTGCTCTTTCTATACGAATACATAGAAAGAAGATGAAGTCCAGCTGCTCCCTTGATAAGCTCAAAGAATAAGTCGAAAGCATCTGGCTTTGCTTCTTCTAAATCGTCCGCAAATTTGTTACTGAAGCCAAAGTGTCCTTTACCTACAAGAACTATTGCTTTACTTTTTTCGCACGGTGTCGCTTTTACATTCAACATTTTGTCCCGCTCCTTTCAAATTTTTAGGGGACATTTTGTCCCAAAGTTGGGGGACATTTTGTCCCCACTTTTCGGGACATTTTGTCCCCGATGATTTTGGTTATTTCATGCTTGCTTCAATTTCTTCTGCCGTGAAGATTTCACCGGTTGCAGTATCAACCTTGCCACCCTCTGCAAGCTCCTGCGCTTGCTCTGTAGCGTTCTCTGCGTCAACGTCGATGTATTCAGCCTCGCCGGTTTCTTCGTTGAGCACAGCGGCTTTTCCGTCATTTTCAAAGGCAGTCAATAATTCGATAGACTTAGGTGCATATGTTTTCAAAATAGGCAACAAGACTGTTTTGCAGGCCATTGCGTCAAAGTCAGTTTTCCAAGGTCCTTTATTGAACGCCTTGCTGAAGCGTTTTGCGTGAGCAAGTACCTGCTCTTTGGTTGAATAGTGCGCTTTTCTAAAACCGCCAACTGTTTCGATGGCCGCGAAGTAACCCACTACATTATCACTTACCGCTTCGCCGAGTTCATAAGTCTCATCGAATTTATTCCAATGTTTCAACTCTCCCTCATAAACTGGCACCATGATAATTTTTTTCATATACCCACTGCGCATAGCGAGCTGAATTAAACCTTTGTATCCAATTTGAAATTGAGCTATACCGGCATAAGCAACAATATATGCTTCGCCGAGAGTTGGCACGATTTGAAGTTTGAGGCTTGCTGCCGTAGCTGCTGCTGCAAGCACAGTATGATAATCCGCTGCGCGCAAAAGTTTATCGTTGTTGTATACTGTTAACACGCTAGACAGATAACTGCCGGCGTTTTCACCAAGCATTTTTTCGAAACGTTCTTTGACCGCTGCACTGTTAATCGCTAAGCTTAAAGGCGACGGTGCCTTTGCAGTACTGCTATTATTTCTTTTTTGAATACCGTTAATAGTTGCCATCTTCTTTTAACCTCCTTAATTTCAAACAATCTTTTTCACTGTCATACAAAATTTCTTCCAGCGACAAGTCTAATGCTTGTGCCAATTTTACACGTGTACGCAATGCAATATTTTTAACTACGCCGCATTCGTATGAGCTGATGGTCGGCTTTTCTACGCCAACCATTAGCGCAACTTCACCTTGCAGCAGGCTTAATTCCTTCCGCTTATGGAACAAAGTTACGCCTAATTTCTCCTGCTCTGTAAGGCTCATTTTAACGTGAACCTCATACTAGGCTTGCCAACTTTAGCATACTTTTCGTATACGTCCGGCAGGTCTTTTTTCAGCGCCCTGCTGTCCAGCGACACCCTTGCAGCAGTCTGTTTATAGGTAATCTTTCTATCTCTGAACATACCATTTTCGTTGCCGTCAAGCATAATCTTCAAGGCATTTTGTGCCTGGCTTAGTTGTTCTTCCAGCACTTTTTTCGTTGCGGTCAGCCCATCGATACACTTAATGTATTCCTCCGCCGCACTCGGCAACAGCGTGATATTATCAGCAGACAGTCCGCTTTTACTATTCATTTTGTCAATGGTTGCGGCAGTGCTTTCGCTGCCGTCAACCTCCGGCGGAATATCGTTTTGCAGGTTGTTCCAGAATATAATCGCTTGCGCTCTCATATCTGAAATAAACTCATCGTTACGGGGAATTTCTTTCCATACAAAATGGTTGCCGCCGATTAAGCAGGCGATGTACCATTTGTCACAGCCGGTAATAGCCATGTACCATTGACACTGGCAATAGTAGCTGTCTGGCAGCTCGTCACCGTCCCAATCTTTCGACTTAAAGCCGTTCGCGGTCTTACATTCAAGGCCTGCATTCTCGCCTACCACAAGGCGGTCAACGTTCGCCAGCATGAACTCATAGCTTTCATCCTGCAATGTGCCGCATCTGCGAACCTTTTTGCCGGTCAGCTCACAGAATCTGTCAGCTACAACCTGTTCAAGCACCGTACCCCAATAAACGAATTCATTATTGGAAAGGTCCTCTGGCTCAACGTCACCATGTTTTTCAGCGTAGAGTGCGTAAGCGCTTTTCCAGGGATTAAGTCCCATGATGCAGGCTACGTCGCTACCGCCGATACCGCTATTGCGGACGCGTTCCCACGCCACGCGGTCGGCCGCCTGTTCGACGGTCATAATTAATTTGCCCTTCATTTTCATGCCTCCTTAAATTTCTTTATATAACGGAATAACAATTTGTTGTCCCGCTTGCAACCACTTCACGCCGTTCAGATTGTTGTACTCTGTTATATCGTGCATAAACTCACGGCAATCACGGTATTTATCCTGCTGGTCCATGTAACGCCCGGTAATCTCCCACAGCGTCTGTCCCTCGCCTACGGTGTAGGCAACCAACGTTTGCTTATAACTAGGGAACAAAAAACCATGTGCCCTAGCAGCCATCTTTGCGGCGCTGCCACCGGTCAGAAAGACAAGACCAGCAAGCAGAATAACAGTGATAATAAAAGCCTTAGTAGTCTTACTCATTTGCCCCATCCTTTCATAACAATCTTGCGCCAGCACTCGCCTCCGCTGCACACGGTAACAAGCAGGCCGCTTTCCTTATCTACTACTTTAGAGAAGTTCATGTGCGACAAGTCTTTACCGCACACAGCGCATTTTCTCTTTTTCCTAGTCATTCGTACCTCCAAACTTCTGCCTCTAAGTCAAGAGGCGTAATCCCCATGTACTCAGCAAACTTTGCCGGGCTGATATGATAAGCCCAACTCTTTTTACTGCTGGCGTGAATTGCCACCCCGAACGGTAACGCGCCACTACGCAGGCCCATACGCACAAACATCTCGCTTTTCTGCATGAGCCGTGCGGCCGTTTTAATAGGAACGTTTCCAAGCATCTTACTGCCTCCTTTGCTTTAGAAAGCGCATTGCCGTTTCGTAGCGTTTTTCAGCTCTTTCAATAGCTTCTGCGCGTTCTTTCTTTTTAGCTTTTTCTTCCAGCGTGTCACACCGGATTGCGCCCATGATTCTTTTCAAATCTTTGTCGGTCCTACTATTCAAAGCACACCTCCTGCCCGCGCCGACGCTAGGCGCGGGGCTTGTTTCTATTTCAGCCCTACTACTGGCCGACTACCTGTTGTTGCTGTTCGCACAGTTTTACGGCAGCTTGCAAGCCCTGCATATATGCGGCCGCAACCATAAGGCCGTCCGCTTTAAGTTTGGACATATCAACCGCCGTGCGCTTTACACGCTTTTCAGCAAGCATCTCTTTTACTTCCATTGTTGCCACCCCTTTCGCTGTTTATCGTTTCGCGATTTTCGTTATCGCTTTGTAATTATCATACTACTATTACTATCGCTTGTCAATTATTTTTTTCGTTTTTCGATTATATACAAATTATCGTTTTTCTATTGATTTTTTTGTAATTCGATATTATACTATAGATGAAGTGAGGTGATTAAATGGATATAGCGCAACGCCTAGTATTGATACGCGAAGCCGTTGACCTTAGTCAAAAGAATTTCGCTGCTAAAATCGGACGTTCTCAAAGTACATACTGCGAGTATGAAAAAGGAAAGAATGTGCCGGAAAGAACCATTGCTGATATATGCAGAGAATTTTATGTTAATGAAGATTGGCTGCGCACCGGTGAAGGAGATATGTTCAAAAGCAAGAACAACACCAATGAAGAACTAGCTTTTCAAATAAGCAAGCTACTGAAAACCGATGATGAATTCACGAAAAACTTGTTTCTTGAATATCTCAAACTGCCGCCCGAGATGAAAACTTTATTTGAAGATTTCGTTCACAATCTGGCCAAAAGCAAATAACCGGCAAATAAAAAAATCCCCCGTACCATCCGCGGTACGGGGGATTTTGCTATGCCTTTTAAATTAGTGCAGCAAATAAAAAATCAATCTTCGTCTACAAGTCCAAGGATAAATCTGTATATGACAGCCAGCGTTTCTTCATCTTTCACTTCCTGCAATATACCGATTATCCTACTCAATAAAACCTGCATTGTGCCCTCCATTCAAATTAAAGCAGGCCTACAACACTAAGAACCTATTTATATTCTAACACTAAGCTCGCTCATTATAAAGAGTTTTAGGAAAAGTAATTATTTAAATTGCGGTTTACATTCAAATGTGCTATTATTAAATCAAATAAAGACAGAAAGTGAGGTGGTTAACATGGTTGACAGTAACACTACAAGCCTACAGATTAAGAACCTCTATCAAACTATTTTCGCTGTGCCATTGGCGCAAGGCGTGACATGGGCAGTCTAAAAGCTGCCCATTATTTTTTTTATTACAAAGGAGAGTGCTTATAATGAGATTTAATCCAATAGAGTTTTTCTATGAGCTGCTTAACGGAAATCCTTATCTTATTGGTATGCTAATCGTTGCCGTGTGTATATCTCTTATTCCTAATTCGTTATGCGAAACTATATTAGAACTGCCCCAAAAAATAAAAAAGATGTTTGCGAAGAAGCCTGTTGATGCACCAATTCAGCAGGCTAACCAAAATTACGACTTTATTCCGTCTGACGATAATTATTTTACTTTCAAAGGCAGAATAGGAAGAAAAGTTTTTATTAAACGAACCGCTCTTGCATATTTAGGAATTATTCTGGTAGCAGTATTCTTTTCGTGGTTAGCAGGTTCAACAAGTGAACTAGAAAAAGTTTCTCTATATAGCGCATTAATGCTTGTCTTTATGCTCCCTTTTACACTCTTCTTATACGCCAACACAAACAGACGCTTTCATGATATTGATAAAAGTTCAAGATGGACATTAGCAATGTTCCTTGCAAGCAACACTGTTGCGCTGTTCTACTTTCTTCTACTGCTCTATTTGTTTTGTAAAAAAGGCAATCCCGGTGCAAACGAATATGGCCCAAATCCATTGCAGCAATAAGCAACGATATTTTCAAACAAAAACAACAATAGCCCACGCCGTACACGTGAGCTATTGTTGCTGTTGTTTTTGCCGAATCGTAAACACAATTTTGAAAGGAGGTTTGCCTTGATGAAAAAAATCTGGAAAACATGAAAACCTAGAAAAAAGGAGAAAGAAGGGAATCAAGAATTGCACTTCATTCAACACCCCGAAAATGAAATACAATATGCTTGTATATGTGCCCACGGAAGCTGCGCCGTCTACTGCGCCTACACCGGACCGCACAGCCGCCCCGAACACCTACTTATATTATATCATGATAATATGTTTAATTTGTGAATAATAACTTCATATAAACGCTTAAAGAGTTTATACACATGTTATCCCCAACTGTTGCAAAAAATGCAACAACTGAAAAAGGAAGGAGCAACTAAACATGAAATTACCTAACGGCTATGGTTCCGTTACGAAGCTGACCGGGAACCGGCGGCGACCGTATATGGTCCGCATCACAACGGGCTTTACCAATAACGGCCGCCAGCTTATGAAAATACTAGGCTACTATGCAAAGCGCACAGAAGCACTTACTGCCCTAGCCGAATACAATCAATCGCCCTATGATGTTGAAAGTGTGGGCTTGACGTTTGCCCAGGTACACGAGAGATGGGAAGCCGCAACCTACGTTGACGGCAAAGAGCAATCTAACCAATATAAAGCAGCATATAAGCGCTGCGCGCCACTATGGGATATACCGTTCAAAGATATTAAGACTGCGCAATTTCAGCAAGTCATAAATGACTGCGACAAAGGCTACGCTACCAAGAAGGCAATCCGAATCGTATGTAATCTGATGGCCAAATATGCGCTTGCTAATGATATTATAGTAAAAAATTATGTTGAGCTTACTAGCCTACCGCCCCAGGTTGAAAGCAGAATACACAATCCGCTTACTAAAAAGGAGCTTGCTATATTATGGGAAAACAGCAAGGATATAAAAGTGCAAGCCGTGCTTATCCTCTGTTATACCGGCATGCGCCCCACCGAGCTAGTGAAGGTTGAGAAGGCGAACGTCGACTTTGAAAATAAATTCTTCGTTGGCGGCATGAAAACTGCGGCAGGCCGCGGCAGAAGAATTCCTATTGCTGATAAAATATTCGACTTCTTCAAGGATGCTTGTGAACGCAGCACCGGCGAATATATCTTTTCTGATGAACGGGGCAAGAATATATCCTATGACGCATACCGCAGCAGATATTGGGAACCGGTAATGAATATGTTTAAGATGGACCACTTGCCCGGTGACGGCCGCCACACTTGCGCAAGCCTGCTTGATGATAAAGACGTAAATGTAAAAATCAAGAAGCTAATTCTGGGGCACGCCAGCTCCGACGTAACGGAAAGAGTTTACACTCATAAGACGTTAGAGCAACTGTTAGAGGCTATAAATTTAATATAGTTTGTTACATACGTGTTACATATGTGTTGCATACTCGTTACATACGTAGCTGATTTTCTATAAGCTGTGGACACTTTTTGAAAATAATGGAGGCGAAGAAAAAGCCCGCAACCTGCATGGTTACGGGCTTTTCTTGCGATTTGTGATTGATTGAGATAGCCTTCTCTATTAACGTTTGGAGAACTGACTAGCTTTACGAGCTTTCTTCAAGCCGTATTTACGACGTTCTTTTTCGCGCGGGTCGCGAGTCAGGAAGCCTGCTTTTTTCAGAGCAGGACGGAATTCAGCGTCAACTTTCAGCAGAGCGCGAGCAATGCCGTGACGGATAGCACCAGCTTGGCCGGAAATGCCGCCGCCGTTTACGTTAACGAGTACGTCATATTTGCCTTTGGTTTCGGTAACTTCGAGCGGTTGGTTAACAATCAGCTCTAAGGTTTTCAGACCAAAGTATTTGTTCAATTCACGGTCGTTGATAACGATGTTGCCTTCACCCGGAACCAGGCGAACGCGAGCAACAGAAGATTTACGACGACCAGTTGCGTTATAAGTAACTACTGCCATTTATTTGTTCCCTCCCGGATATTATCTAACGTTGATTTCCATTACTTCAGGTTTTTGAGCTGCATGCGGATGTTCGCTGCCAGCATATACATGAAGTTTGGAGAAAATTTGAGCGCCGAGGCTGTTGTGCGGAATCATGCCTTTAACAGCGAGCTCTACCATTTTTACAGGGTTTTTCTTCAGCATGTCGCCAGCTTTTACATAGCTGTCGCCGCCGAGATAACCGGAATGACGGAAATAAATTTTGTGAGTCAGTTTTTTGCCGGTCAGAACAACCTTATCTGCATTGATAATGATTACGTGATCACCGGTGTCCATGTGCGGGGTAAAGGTCGGTTTGTGTTTACCGCGCAGGACTTTTGCAACCTCTGCAGCCAGGCGGCCCAGAGTTTTATCAGCTGCGTCAACAACGTACCATTTGTGTTCGATGTTAGACGGATTAGCCATAAAAGATTTCATCGCTTGTGTCCCTCCTAGATATTTTCCAAATATACAGTTCGTTGCGATCTTCTCACCGTATTTCGGGGCTAGTGAAATCAAGCGGAAAATCACGTAGATATATTATACGCAACTTAAGAGTTTAAGTCAAGTATTTTTGTTAAAATTTTAGCATTTTCCAAGAGTTTTTCCCTTAAAGCTGCGGATACTCCCGATAACCGACCTCCGCCAGGTATAATCCCTGTGCCGGAGCAGGCTCGTTTAAAAATTCGCAGCGCTGTGCCGTCAGCTCGGTGGCAAAATCCTGAACCGTACGCTTGCCCATTCCCACCTGTACCATGGACCAGACTATGTTGCGTACCATGTGATACAAAAAGCCGTCACCGCTGATGCGGAAAAGAATCTCTTCTCCCTGCTGCTGCCACCTGGCAGCATAAATTGTTTTTATCGGCGAAGTATCAACACTGCCGCTGCTGCGGAAGGCACTGAAATCATGCGTTCCCAAAAGCAGCTCGGCCGCTTCGTTCATGGCCTTCACCTCAAGCTGCTGACGCAGCTGCCAGGCATAACGCACCATAAAGGGATTGACGTGCTCATTGACAAGCAGCTTGTAATGATACGTCTTCCACTGTGCGCTGAAGCGCGCGTGAAAGCCTTCCGGCATCTCCTCGGCGCTCACAACCACGATATCCTCTGGCAGCAGGCTTGCCGCCGCACGCACCAAATTAGCACAGGGAATGCGTCCGTTCGTAGTAAAGGTCACCGTCTGTGCCAAAGCATGTACCCCGGCATCCGTGCGTCCGCTGCCTGCGGTTACTACAGGCTCGCCACACAGCATAGCCAATGCTTCTTCCAAAACATTTTGCACCGTCTGCACGTTCTTCTGCTTCTGAAAGCCATGATAGGCACTGCCGTCATAGGCTACAACCAGCTTTATTGTACGCATACGTTCCCCCAGCGCAGTACTGCGAGCCCAACCGCCAGTATAATAATCAAAGCAAAGGCCAGGTAATCGCGGCCGGCATATACCAGCTCGTGCATGCGTGTACGTCCTTCACCGCCGCGATAGCAGCGTGCTTCCATAGCCACTGCCAGTTCATCGGCACGGCGGAACGCACTGATAAACAGCGGTACCAGCAAAGGCAGCATATTTTTCATTCTCTGGAAAATATTACCGCTGGCAAAATCAGCGCCACGAGAGGTCTGCGCCTTCATAATGCGGTCTGTTTCATCCAATAATGTAGGAATAAAGCGCAAAGCAATGGTCATCATCATAGCCAGCTCATGCGCCGGAACACCCAGCTTTTTGAACGGACGCAGCAGATTTTCAATACCGTCAGTCAATACAATCGGCGATGTCGTAAAGGTCAGCACCGAAGAAAACAGCAGCAGCAGAATCAGGCGAACTGCCATCTTTACGCCCATGTCGATACCTTCGGCAGTTACGCTCAAAAACTTCCAGGTAAAAACAATATGCTCACCAGGAGCTGTAAACATATGAATCAGCATCGTCAGAATAACAATAATCCAGATAGGCTTCAAAGATTTGAAGACCAACATCCATGGTACTCTTGAAATAATAATTACCACAGCTGCAAAGGCGGTCAGAATGCCATAGGCCAACGGCGTTACCGCAAAGAAAATAGCAATGATATAAATCAAGGTAGCCAACAGCTTAGTACGCGGATCAAGCTTATGGATAAAGGAGTTACCGGGGAAATATTGTCCTAAGGTTATATCTGTCAGCATTATTTCCACCCCTTTGCTTGTTTAATCGCCTTAACCAGGCTCATATCGTCCTTAATATTCTCTTTCACTGCCAGGCCGTTTTTGCGCAGTAAATCAGCCAGCTTGTAAACCTGCGGCACATCTACGCCAACCTTAACCAGCTCATCGGCATGCTGCTTGAAAATATCTGCGGGAGTACCATCGAACAGCACCTTGCCGGAGTTGATAACCAGCAGGCGGTCAGCATATTTTACTGCCTCCTCCATGCTGTGCGTTACCAGCACAATAGCAATACCACGGCTCTTGTGCAGCGACATGATTTCCTTGAATACTGCATTACGGCTGCGTGGGTCCAAGCCTGCGGAAGGCTCGTCCAATACCAAATAATCGGGGTTCATCGCAACCACGCCGGCAATAGCTACACGGCGCATCTGGCCGCCGCTCAGCTGAAACGGAGAGCGCTGCGCATAGGTATCATAATCCAGGCCGACGAAGGCCATAGCCTCACGCACCTGCTTTTCTACCTCATCCTCGGCAAAGCCCTTATTGCGCGGACCGAAAGCGATATCCTCAAAAACAGTTTCCGCAAACAGCTGATGCTCTGGATACTGAAATACCATGCCAACCTGCTGGCGTGCAGTCTTGGCCTCTGCACTCTTAGCAGTAATATCAATGTCATCAATGCTTGCGCTGCCCTTATCCGGCTTCAGCAAGCCGTTTAAATGCTGTACTAAGGTAGATTTGCCGCTGCCTGTGTGTCCTATAATGGCAACTATTTCTCCTTTGGAAATCTCCAGCGACACATCATTGAGTGCCAGGCGTTCAAACGGCGTACCCTTGGAATATGTATGATATATATTAGAAAGTTTTATTGACATAATGCCTGCGCCAGCTCCTCATCTGTAATAATATCCTGCGGCAGCTTTACACCACTTTTGCGCAGCTCACTGGCTACCTTCGCTGCCAGCGGAGCCTCCAGTCCCAAGGCCTCCAGCTCATCCACTCTGCTGAAAACCTCACGCGGAGTACCCATAAATCTGATATGACCTTTTTCCATAACAACTACGCGGTCAGCAGCCAGTGCTTCCACCATGTAATGCGTAATATAAACTATAGTCATATTTTTTTCTTCATTGAGCTTACGTACAGTGCCCACGATTTCCTTGCGTCCCTGCGGGTCAAGCATCGCTGTAGGCTCGTCCAGCACAATGCATTCCGGCTGCAGCGCCAGAATACCTGCTATAGCCACACGCTGCTTCTGGCCGCCGCTCAAAAGATGCGGTGCATGCTTGGCATATTCCGTCATGCCTACAGCAGCTAATGAATCTGCTACACGCTGCGGTATTTCCGGTCCCGGTACGCCGATATTTTCCGGACCGAAGGCCACATCCTCTTCGACAATTGCAGCAACTATCTGGTTGTCGGGATTTTGGAACACCATGCCCACCTTTTGGCGGATATCCCACATTTTGTTTTCATCTTCAGTATCCATGCCATCTACCAGCACAGTGCCGTCAGTCGGCAGCAGCAAAGCGTTCAAATGACGTGCCAGCGTAGATTTACCGCTGCCGTTAGCACCGATAACAGCAACAAATTCGCCCTGCTTAATCTCCAGGCTTACACCGTCCAGTGCCCTTACCTCGTTGCCATCAGCATCTGTATAGTAATGCTTCAAATTCTTTATACTAATCACAACAGTGCCTCCATCATAAATTCGTGTACTTACTAATTATATACGTGATAAAAAGATTAGTCAACCTTCTTTTATTGTAAGGTTAACCATAATGCTAAAAAAGTAAACCATAAACGCTAAAGCACGTTTACGGCTTATTTTTTACTTAAATAAAAGCATCAGTCCGCCTATGGTCGGCATACTGAGAACAATATAACGCAAAGTATTGCGCGACGCCAGACGCGTAAGCTTGGCACCCAAATATGCGCCGATAGTCAGTCCACCCAAGGTCTGAAGAAAAATATAAAAATCAAGGTGACCATTGACTAAATATCCTAAACCGCCGGAAACAGAAATCGGCAAAATAACCAGCATCGTTGTACCGATGGCATGATAAAGCGATACACCAAAAAACAGCATCAGGCTTATCTGGATAAAAGCTGTCGCACCGATACCGAAGGCTCCGCTCAAAAAGCCGGTCACTACACCGATTGTCAGCGCATGTGCATAAAAGCTTGCGCCCTCTGCTTTCGATGCATGCTTTGCCACAAAGCTGTCCAGCATATCCTTACGGAAAAGAATAAAGTAAAGCAATACCGATGATGCAAGCATCAAGGCTGCTGTCATTTTTGATAAAATATCTCCCGGCAAGGCATCAGAAACACGTGCGCCGGCAAAAGCTCCCAGCATACCGGCACCGCCGGTTGTCAGCCCAAGGCGCAGCAGTACATCACCTTCACGAAAATGGCTTACGGCACCGGAAAGCATCGTAAATGACATGGCAGCCAGCGCAACACCAAGCGCAGTATGAATCGGCACACCAAAGCCTACAGAAAGCAGTGTAATCGTTAAGCCTGCACCACCTGCACCGGCAAAGCCAAGCAGACAGCCTAACAGAATCATTGCCAAAAAGATCATTTTCAGTCCCCCCATTATAACTAACAATACTATAACCTTTATTTTACCAATATCAGAAAGTATTTTCCAGTAAAAAGAAAGACTACTGCAAATTTATGATAAAAAAGCAGCAGTCTTGCCAGTAAACGAGAAAACAGCCTGCAGGGGATATTGCAGGCTGTTTCTCTTAGGAAAGCTGTTTATGATGAATTTGATGGGAAGGGTGTAGCAACTTCTTGCTACACTCATAGTATACTATATTGCTGTGACATAGCAAGGGCAAAGTTTTGAAGAAATCGTGAATAAAATTCCTGCATGAACTGCTCTTGCATTAAAAATTAACGCTTATTTATCCGTAATCTGTGCTCCAAACGGCAGCAGTGCCAGCTTAGCCAGCTTAAAATGCTGCATGCCGAAGGGAATGCCGATAATCGTACAACACAAAATCACAGCAAAAACCGCATGCGTAATTGCCAGTTCGATACCACCGAAAATCAGCCAGAAAATATTTAACAGCAACGAGGTTGTTTCACCGCTCAAAACTACGTCCTTGCCAAAGGGGAAGAAGCTCAAGCGTCCCAGCTTAAAGCACTGCAGTCCTACCGGAATACCGATAATCGTCAAACACCATAACAGACCTACCAGATACCAGATAATGCCTGCTAAAATACCGCCAAATAAAAACCAGATAATATTACCGATAATGCTCATTGCGCACTTCCTTTCATCTACTGATACTGACAAACCAACCGGCACACCGAAAAAATATACACGTAGTTGGTTACTGATACATTTGATTTAAAAGATTGTAAGTAATCTCTCTAAGGCTAGTTTAGCATACCGCTAACTTTTGTGCAAGCGCAAAGGCAAGCGGCACTGTGGGAACTCTGGGGAGAGTCTCACAGTGCCGCTGCCTATATAAAATTAATTGGGAAAACTTAATGATTAGTTTCTTCGGCTAATTTTGCCGGAACCAGCTCAGATTCTTCCTTGAGATGTTGTTGATATGCTTTAGTTTCAGCAACAACTACGCCGGAAAGAGCAACCAGAGCAATCAGGTTAGGCAGAGCCATCAGACCGTTAACGATATCGGACATAACCCAGATTTCTTCCAGTTTCAGGAACGGGCCGCAGGCAACGAGAATGATGAAGCCGATGCGGTACGGAAGAATTGCTTTAACACCCATCAGATATTCTACACAACGTTCGCCGTAGTAGTTCCAGCCAAGGATAGTAGTGAAGGCGAAGAGCACCAGGCCAACCAACAGTAACCAAGTACCAAAGGCAGGGAATGCAGAGCTGAAGGCTGCATTAGTCATGGCAGCACCGTTGAGATCGCCGTTCCAAACGCCGGTAACAATCAAGGACAAACCGGTCATGGTGCAGATGATGATAGTATCAATGAAGGTACCGGTCATGGAAACCAGACCTTGTTCAGCAGGCCAATGAGTTTTTGCTGCAGCTGCTACGATAGGAGCAGAGCCTAAGCCGGATTCGTTGGAGAATACGCCGCGGGCAACACCATTACGCATCGCCAGCATAACAGTTGCACCAAGGAAGCCGCCCTGTGCAGCAGTAGTAGTGAAGGCACTTTCAATAACCAGTGCGATAGCGCCCGGAACCTGGTCCGCAAAGCTAACTAAAATGCCCAAGGTAGTAAAGAAGTAAATTACTGCCATGCCGGGAACAACCTTAGAAGAAACATTAGAGATAGATTTCAGACCGCCGATGGTTACAGCAGCAACCAATACGGTAAGAGCAATACCGGTGTAGATAACCGGGATACCAACAGAGATTTTGGTAATCTCAACAATGGAGTTTACCTGAGCAAAGGTACCTACGCCGAAGTATGCGCACATGATACCGAAGACACAGAACATAATTGCCAATGGTTTATATTGCTTGCCGAGGCCGTTTTGGATGTAATACATCGGACCGCCGGAGATATTGCCATTAGCGTCGACAGTACGATATTTTACAGCCAGCAGGCATTCCGCATATTTGGTTGCCATACCGAAGAAGGCAGCCAGCCACATCCAGAACAATGCACCGGGGCCACCGGCCTTAATTGCGGTAGCAACACCGACAATGTTACCGGTACCAACAGTTGCAGCAAGAGCAGTACACAGAGCTTTAAAGCTGTTTACATCACCGTGACCATCATTCTTGGCACAGAAGATCAGCTTCAATGCCTGCGGCAGCTTCAATACCTGCAGCAAGCCTAAACGAATAGTCAGCATAATGCCGGTACCTACAAGCAGCACCAGTAGCGGCGGACCCCAGACAAACGAATCAATTGCATTCAATGTTTCCAACATGATGATTTCCCCTCTCATTTTCAAAGTTCCCTAAGTAAATAAAAAGCCGGAGTATGATTATCTGATACTCCGGTTTGTCAGCGGCCCTGATAGCTATGCTATAATTGTTGTTTTGCTCCGTCCACTGGCCTGAGAGATAAGGATGTGTATACGCACATCTTTGCACCTTCGGCGCCCATTCAAGGGACTCTCCAGAGTTGTGTCTGTACACGGTTCTTGCTTTTTATAAGCACCTGAGAGTTTTGCTCCTTCGGTAGGCATTGCCTTCTCCTATGCACTTCATCCACTCATTATTTACTTATGTATCTGATTATAACACATATTATACAGAAATCAAGAGACTGCAGCAATGTATACACGCATACATTGCAAACTGTAAACCAAAGTATGTTTATTGATTTTTTTTAATAACAAGACGGCGCTGTGGGAACTCTGGGGAGAGTCGCACAACGCCGCTTTGCTATATTAATATGAAAGATTATGCTTCTTTATTCTTTTCTTCAGCCAAATGCTTTTGATAAGCCTTAGTTTCGGCAACAACTACTCCGGACAACGCAATCAAAGCGATTAAGTTAGGAATAGCCATCAGGCCGTTAACAATATCCGCCAAAACCCAAATCTCTTCCAGCTTCAGGAAAGGACCGCAGGCAATCAGGCAGATGAAAATAATGCGGTACGGCAGAATTGCCTTTACGCCCATCAGATATTCTACACAACGTTCACCGTAGTAGTTCCAGCCAAGGATAGTGGTGAAAGCAAAGAGTACAAGGCCAACCAACAGCAGAATGCTGCCAAATGCAGGGAACGCCATGGTGAAGGCAGATTCAGTCATTGCAGCACCGTTCAGAGGTCCGCACCATACACCGCTGACAACCAGGGACAAGCCGGTCAGAGTACAAATGATAATAGTATCAATAAAAGTACCGGTCATAGAAATCAAGCCTTGCTCTGCAGCCCATTTAGTTTTAGCAGCAGCAGCTACGATAGGAGCAGAACCTAAGCCGGATTCGTTGGAGAATACGCCGCGAGCAACACCGCTGCGCATTGCCAGCATAACAGTTGCACCGAGGAAACCGCCTTGAGCAGCAGTCGGAGTGAAAGCAGAATTCAGTACAGTTGCGATTGCAGCAGGAACCTGGTCTGCAAAAACAATCATGATACCAACAGTAGTCAGGAAGTACAGCAGAGCCATAGCAGGAACTACCTTTGCAGCAACAGTTGCGATGGATTTCAGACCGCCGATGGTTACAGCGGCAACAACAACAGTCAGAGCAATACCGGTGTAAACAACAGGAATACCTGCAGAAATCTGGGTAATTTCAACAATGGAGTTTACCTGAGCAAAAGTACCGATACCAAAGTATGCGCACAGAACACCGAATACAGCAAACATAACAGCCAGCGGTTTGTATTTTTTGCCAAGACCATTTTCAATGTAGTACATCGGACCACCGGAAATATTGCCGTTAGCATCGACAGTACGATATTTTACAGCCAGCAGACATTCGGAATATTTGGTTGCCATACCGAAGAAGGCTGCCATCCACATCCAGAACAAAGCGCCCGGGCCACCTGCTTTAATTGCGGTTGCAACACCAACTATGTTACCGGTACCGACAGTTGCAGCCAGTGCGGTGCACAATGCTTTAAAGCTGTTTACGTCACCGCTGCCATCGTTCTTAGCACTGAAGATCAGGCCCAAAGCCTGAGGCAGCTTGAAAACCTGCAGCAGCTTCAGACGGAAGGTCAGCAGAATACCGGTACCAACCAAAAGTACCAGAAGCGGCGGACCCCAGACAAACGCATCAATTTCATTCAAAATTTCCAACATGATTCAAACATCTCCCTTTAAATTCCCATTAATTACTTATAAGCAAATAAAAAACCGGAGTATACAAAAAATACTCCGGTAAAAGTCAATGACATATGATAGGCAATAGCGCCATCACATAAGCTTTGCTCTGTCCACTGGCCTGAGAGATAAGGACGTTTCTGAATTTCAGAATACATCTTTGCACCTTCGGCGCCCATTTAAGGGACTCTCCAGAGTTGTGTCAGCATACGGTTCCTGCTTAAAATTAAGCACCTGAGAGTTTTGCTCCTTCGGTAGGCAGTGCCTTCTCCCATATACATCATCCACTCGTTATTCACTTATGTACGCTATTATAACACACTTTTTGAAGAACGCAAGTCTTTTTTCAACATTTTTTTATGTATACACGAATACATAAAGGAGTGTAACTTTTGAAGCAAATCACCTGCCGTTTTCATCAGCAAAGCTACGCTCACTTAAAAGATAACAGGGTACAGCAATAAGCTGTGCCGCAACAGAAACAATGATGAAGGTATTCAATGAATAATCATAAACAGCTCCCAACAGCCAGCTGCCCAAAAACCACGCTAAGCCAAAGAAAAATTCGAACGCACCGTAGCTGCTGGCACGATGCTCCTTACTGGTCATAGTGGCAACAGCTGCTTTCATAATAGATTCCTGCGCACCCATGCCTACGCCCCACAAAGCAATACCCAGCATAATCATACCCGGTGAAGTCATGCCAAAGGCAAAAAATGCAAAGAAAGCTGAAATAGCCGTAGAAATAACCAGCGCCTTCGTACGCATTTTATCAAACAGCCAGCCAAAGAAAAGCGCTGCCACCGCATCCACAAGCATCGCACCGGAATAAAGCAACGGCAAAATACTGTCATCAAAAAGCTTATTTTTTGCCAAATGCATAGTCACCAGCGGAAAATCTACAAAGCCGAAAGCAAAACAGCTGATACCTGCAAGATACAAATAAAAGCTTTTCTTGCCTACAAAGCTATCCTTCTTCTCTGTCTTAGCTTCCGGCTCAAAGGATTCCGGATTCGGGAAACGGCTTTTAGCAAACAGTAAAAAAGCAATTGTGCAGACAGCAGGCAAAGTCAGAAAAGCAAAGGCTGCATTGTATACCTCGTATTCATCGCCATGCTTATACAGCATCACCGCATAAAGCAGCAAGGGGCCGATAAAAGCGCCAAGCTGATCCAAGGCTTCCTGTATAGCAAAGCTTTTGCCGACACCCTCCTGCGAAGCTGCAAAGGAAAGAATAGTATTCTTTGCAGGCTTTTTTATCGCCTTACCGATGCGCTCAACAACGAGCAGTACACAGGCTGCTATCCAGCCGTCACGATGCACAAGCGCCAATGCCGGCACCGCAAAAACGTCAACGGCATAACCTAAAATCATAAAGCCCCAATAATTGTGCGTTTTATCGACTAAGCGGCCAAAAAGATAACGCAGGCCATAGCCTAAAAGCTCGCCTATGCCGGAGATAAAACCGATGGTAGAAGCACTTGCTCCTAAAATTAATAAATACGCTCCCTTAATACTTGTCGCCGCTTCATGCGTCATATCGCTGAACAAGCTGACGATACCAAGCAGAACGATAAACGCCATAGCAGAATTTTTATTGTGCATGCTTACGCCTCCTGTTTAGTTATTATTCCCTTATTATAGCATATTATCATAAACTTAATTATTCTTTAATTTGTTGATAATCTGCCAAATTATTAAAAGTGCCTGCAACGCTTCGTCACAGGCACTTATTATCGAGATATTTATATTCCGGCTCAGCTGTTTTGCATTCTCAGCATAATCCAGCTGCTGTCGGCATCAATAACCTGCCATTTTTTATTCTGCTGAGCAATAAATCTATCATAGCTTTTGGGCGTAACCACAACAATACGATAAGGATTCCGCTCCAGCGTTGCATAAGGCATAACGTTCTTGCCGGTCCAGGAAAAATCCTTGGGAACATAGCCTGCAACCTCACGCTCATGCATCAGCTTAACTACCTTACTGCTACTGTAAAAAACTGCAGAAGTAGGATATTTGCCATATAAGCCTACCTCGTGTACATCATTTTCCGTCAGCATCTCACCCAAATTCTTCGCACTGCGCTGCTCGCTAAACGGCACAGCAAGGCTGAAAACAAGCGCAATATAAAATAATACCGACATCGCCGCAATACCGTAAGCACGCTCTTCCGTCATTAAGCGCAAGATATAATCCAGCATCACGCCGACAATCAGCGCCAACGGCAGCAAAAACAGCAGCTCCGAAGCTATGAGCTTGTTGCTTACCGCAAACCAGGCGCCGCCAAGCAATACAGCAAGACCGCCGCCGACAAAAAACATATAACCGCCGTCTGCACAGTCAGTATATTTTGCCAGCATACTTCCCAGCAAAAGGCTGGCCGGGAAGAGCAGCGGATAGGTATAGGTGATGTATTTCGTTGCCATACATTGGAAGAAAACGAAAACAACAAGTGCCCAAAGCAGTAAAAATTTTTGCTGCTCCCCTAGCTTGCGATGTCCCTGCCGCCACCATTTATAAGCAGCCCAGGGAACAAGTCCGCTCCACGGGAACAGCGCCAGCAGATTTACCAGCGTATAATAATAAATCACATCGTCACGCGGATGCTCCGATACCGTTGCGCGCAGGAAGTTGTGCGTGCCGAAGAAGGTATTGATGAAATCACTGCCGTGCAGGCTGTACATTACAGCATACCAGGGCACGACAACCGCCGCACACAGCAATGTGCCGCTTACAAGATGCATGCGCTTCAGTACGTGCCAATCACGCTGCCACAACAGGAATAACGTAATAATCAATCCCGGCAGCAGCACGCCAATCGGTCCCTTGGTAAGAACCGCAAAGCCTGCTGCAGCATACATAATGTACCAATAGCGCGCCCTGCCGTCACAATAGCCAAGATAGAAAAACAGCAATGTCACACTGAAGAAAAAGAACAATACAGCATCTGTAATTACCGACTTGCTGATAAGAAAAAATTCTACACTGCTCAGCAGCACCAACGCACTGAAAAAGCCGCTGCGCGCATTTTCGAGCTTGCTGCCACCCCACGCCAATAATGCCACGCTGCCCAAACCGAACAACGCCGGAAAGAAGCGCGAAGCAAATTCCGTAAAGCCAAACATTTTATAAGCCAACGCCGTCAGCCAATAAAAGAAAATCGGCTTATCATACCAGTAATGACCGTAAATCTGCGGTGACAGCCAATCGCCGCTCAATACCATCTCCTTTGCCGTCAAAGCATAATTAGATTCTACGCTGTCTGTAATCAGCAGGCTGTCATTACCCGCAAAAAGCAATGCTGCGGCAGCTGCAAAAAGCAGCAGCCAATATTTTCGTGGCATAAAAAATCCCCCTTCGGCAGCAGAGCTTCTATACTCCGCTTTTCATTAAGCACAGTATAAACACCTTCACTTAATGATTACTGAAAGGGGTATTCATCTTAATTTCAGCTTGTAAGAAAGCTTAAGGATTACTTTACAGTCGTCGGCAGCTTCACATACATGATAGTTCCCCGCGGCTTGTTGTCGAGAACCTTTATGCTGCCGCCATGCTGCCGCACAATAGCCAACGCCAGCGACAAGCCTAAGCCAAGGCCTCCCTGACTACGGCTGCGCGCCTTGTCCACGCGGAAGAAGCGGTCAAAAATCTTCTGCTTATCATCGTCACTGATGCCACAGCCTTCATCACGTACCTCCAGCACCAGATGCGTTTTCACCTTGGCTGCACGCAGAGTAATTTGCGTCCGCTCCGGCGAATACTTCATAGCGTTATCCAGCAAAATAATCAGCAGGCGCGATAAAGCCATTTCATCCCCCCGCATTATCAGATTATCCTGAATGGCCTGCTCCAGCTCCTCCACCGGGGGCAGGGAGGGCGCGATGCGGATGTTGCTGTCCTGGGGGTCCTTGCCGTAGGGGAAGGTGGCGCCGGCGGCGGTCATGGTGACGCCCGCCTCACGGCACAGC